>ENA-ORDC01000116-ORDC01000116.1-marine-metagenome-genome-assembly--contig:-NODE-116-length-89699-cov-4.332586_pt1 | contig 89699 bp, 77 predicted proteins | sample MGYA00237783_ERZ508515 | MGnify/ENA primary metagenome ERZ508515 (study PRJEB26186, sample SAMN06268792) | marine metagenome | isolation source: Eden Landing Ponds, San Francisco, CA, USA | place...
CCACTGGCACGACGATCTGGCAGATCGGTTCGGCTACCCGCGACTCTCCTGTCAGGTTCGCGTCGACGCTCCGATGACCGTCGAACTGGTCGACAAGCGCGTGTGGGGCGGGCGGGAACCGAACGACGGGTGAGCCGAGCCGCGAGACACCACGTTTCCGGTGAAATGGCGGGCGGTAGCGATGCACACAGTGGGCCCGGGATCGACGGGTCCGGCGGTGCCGATCCGACGCTGCGTGCGTCGCTCGACGACGCGAGAGGTGGGCACAAGAGCCAAGGGCTCGCGCCCGAACGCTCGGGTATGCAACCCTCCAAAGAGCGCGAGTCGTCGGACGAGGACCCGATGGACGACCTCGACGACCTTCTCGATGACGACCTCGCGGAGGGGAACTCAGGAACGTCGTCCGGCGGCGTCGCGTCCGCTGATGTCGCGACCGACAGCGACGCGCCCACCGCCGGAGTCGAGACGAACAGCGGGGACCGGATCGGCGCGAGCAGCGAGAGGCGGATCGGCGTGAGCGGCCGGTGGTTCTCGGCGAAGGCGTTCGCGCTCGCGCTCGCCGTCGTCGCCGTCGCGACGTTTCTCGTCGGCGCGGTTCCGCTCGTCGGCGGCGCGATCGGTTCCGTCGGCGGCGTCTTCGTCGCGGCGTTCGCGTTCGGAGCGATCTCCTCGTCACAGCGGTACGTCGAGACCGGACTGGCGGGCGCGCTGGCGGGTGCCGGAACCGCCGTGACGAGCGTTCTCGGCGTCGGTTTCCTCCCGATCGGCCTCGACTACCTCGGGCAGTGGGGGCCGTCGCTGCTCGCGGTCGGCGCAAGAGAGGGCCGACCGGCCGGACCGACGCTCGTCGTCCTGGCGGATCACCTGACCGAACTGCTGCGTGTCGAGGCCGACGCGCGCCGCGAACTCGCAGCGATCACGGGGACACTCGGACACACCGCGGCGCTGTTCGGTCCGCTCGTCGGCGGCGCGACGGTGGCGCTGGCAGGGCGCCTCGACGACATCGGCGGGCTCGGCGGGTCCGGGACAGGCGGTCTCCATCCCGGTACCGGTGCTGTCGGTTCGACGGTCGGCGGTGCCGGCCACACCGCCGCGGATGCTGTCGCAGGAGAGGCCGCATCGCTCTCGCCGTCGCTCGTCGGACCGGTCGTCGGCGTGTACGTGTTGTCGCTCGCGGCGACGCTGACCGTGCTTGCGACGGGATTGGAGTGCGGGCTCGACCGCACGGTCGTCGGCTACCGCGTCGGGATCGCGCTCGTCACCGCGAGCGGTTCGTTCGTGGCCGGACACGCCGCCGTCGCGATGCTCGTCGGCTGACCCACCCCGAGCGTTCATATGCGAAAACGGGACCACCTCGGCACGTGATCGACGCACCTCTCGACGTCTGGTACGCCTGGCTCGGACTCGCCGTCGCCGGCGCTGTCACGCTGGGAGTGGTCTCGGGGCTCCCGACCGCCCCGCCGCCCGACGCCGTCTCGGCCGCCGCGACCGTCGACACCGTCGCCGCCGCCGACCCGCCCGCGACCGCACGCTATCGGATCGCGGCCGATCGGGTCAGAGTGACCGTCCGGGGCGTCTCGCTGCGCGCCGACGGCGGCACCGCGTTCGCCGCCTTCGGGACCGACTCGGTCGTTCCCGTCGAGCCCGACGGCCCGCTCGCGGGTGTCGCGCTCGGCGATCACCCGGACGGGGCGTTCGAGGGGCCCGGGGCGTTCGCGGTCGCGGTCTCGACAGCACGCGCGGAGCGGACCTCGACCCGAGGGGAATCGGCGGTCGACTGGACCACAGGTCGGACGCTGCACGTCCGACACGTCTCGTGGGGGGAGACGGATGTCACGCTCGTCCTCGTCGTGTGATCGCGGGTTCGCCGAGCCGACCGTCGCGCTGGCGGCGGTGCTCGCGCTGTCGCTCGGCGTCGGCGCCTACGCGGTCGTGCTGACCGGCGTTGACGACCGTCGTCCGACGGCCGAACCGACGCTGGAACGCGTTCACGATGCGATCACGGTCGGCGGCGTCGCGGACGCCGGCCGCCTCGATCGAGTCCGCTCCGTGATCGCCCGAACGGATGGCAACGCGAGCGTCGTACTGACCGCCGCCGGTCGGCGCTGGCGTGTCGGGGGCACGGCCCCGCGATCGTCGGACCCAGTCTCGGTTCAGACGACGGCGACGAGGCGCGTCGGCGTCGAACTCGATCCCGGCCGCGTCCGGCCGGGCAGACTCCGCGTCACGGTGTGGCGATGACCGGATCGCTGCTCGACGTGTGCCTCGCGCTCCTCCTGATCGGCGCCGCCGCCGGAACGCTCGTCGGTGCCGAGTCGGAGGCGGCCACCGCTCCCGACATCGGATCGTCGTCGCGGGCGAGCGAGACGGCCGAGACCCTCGCCGCGTCGACGGCGGCGGTCGAGTACGCACTCGTTTCCCCGCGCGAGAGCGCGGAATCCGACGGCGCGACCGCGTCACCGGGGGTGCAGCGCGTCGCCCACGCGACGCTCGCCGAACACCTCGCTCGCGCCGCGGTTCGTTCGGCGACGGTCGACGGTTCGGCGCCGTCGCCGACGGCCACGGACTACCGCCGGGGGGTCAGGAGAACCGTCGCCGACGCGATCGGATCGAACACGAGGGTGCGGGCCGTCTGGCGCCCGCTCCCGTGTGGCGACTCCGACGATGCACCCCGAGTCGAGGGCGCCATCGGGATCGGGCCGCATCCCCCGGCGTCGACGAGCGTCCACGCCGCCCGGTTCTCGGTCCCGGTCGCCCCCTCATCGGATTCGTCCGAGTCCGAGCGGAACACCGAGGCCGCTGGAGGCGTCGCCGCACGGACGATCGCTGTGCTGTTTCCCCCGGATAGGGTCGCGGCCGCCGCACGCGGTGACCAGACGGCGGAGCGGGTGGTGAGGGACCGATACCGTCGGGTCGGGTCGGCGCTCGGCGTCGACGTGGTCGAGGCGCTGGAGCGCGGCGGGCCACGCGATGCGAACCGCGCGCTCGCGACAGCGCTCGCCGACCGACACACGGAGACCGACTCCGCTGGGCCCTCAGGGGACCCCGACGCATGCGAGAGCGGAGACCCGAACCGTGTGATCGTCGTCGTCAAGACGTGGGCAACATGAGTCCGTGGAACCGCCCGGTGTCCGCGCTCGTCGGGACCCCCAGATCGGCTGGATCCTGCGGCTTCAGCGCGTCCGGCGGATCCGGCGGCGGGGACGGCGACAGGGCGTTGGTCCCCTTCGCGTTGATCGGCGTCGTGCTCCTGCTCGGGAGCGTCGTGTACGCGAACACGATCGCGGTCCGTGGTCCGGTCGTCGTCGACACCGCCGCGGACGACGCGCTCGACCGGGCCGAGTCGGTCGGCAGGCCCGCGGTCCGGACTGCGGCGGCCGCCGCCGCGCGCGAGGCCGCCCTGCACCCCGTAACGACGCCCGCAAACACGACGGCGGGACGTGCGCTCGACCCCGAGCGACCGTTCCGCGACGCGCTCCGACTGCGGATCTCGATAGCGGTCGCCGATGCACTGGCGGACGCGCGGACCGACGCCGGCGGGGTGACGGCGACCGCGTCTCTCCCGGCGGTCGAGTCGCCGAACCACACGCACACCGCCATCGAGCGCGTCTCGGTTGCGCCGCTCGCGAACGGAACGGCGATGCGCGTCACCGTCCGGAACGTGACGCTCACAGCGACCCGCGACGGAGACACTGTCTCGACCCGGCGGGTGAACTACACCGTCGCGGTGGCCGTGCCCGTCCTCGCGATGCATGATCGCACCGCGGCGTACGAGACGCGGCTGAACCGCTCTCCGTTCGAGGGGCCGGGACTCGGTCGTGCCCTCACCTGGCGCCTGTGGTCGGTCTCGCAGGCTCGCGGGACCGCACAGTACCTCGGCGCGCCGATATCGAACGTGCTCGCCGCCCGCCACGTGGAGCTGTCGACGAACGCCGCGGCGCTGCGCGCGCAGGCCGCGACGTACGGCCACAGCGACCCGGCCGGTCGCGCCGCGTTGATCAGGGCGACCGCCCGCGTCGGCGCACGCGACCTGCTCACGCCGGCGATGGAGAGCGGTCCGTCGTGGACCGGTCGTGTCCTCGACGCGAGCACGTCGGCTGCCGGTGCGAGTGGGGGTGAAGCGTCTCCGGCGGCGTCACCGGACGACTCTCGATGGGACCCGAACGGCGGCGCTTCCGGGACCGGCGGCGACGATCTCCGCGTCGGCGTGAACGCCACCGCGGACCGGGCCTTCCTCGAGTTCGTCGACGACGACTCCCCTCGCGGCTTCGACGCCGTGGTTCGTGGTGCTTACCGCGCCGAGGCGACCCGGCGAGTGACGGTGGAGCCGGTCGGCCGATCACGGCGACCCCCCGCGTTCTCGCCCGCTCCCGGTTGGACGCTCCTCTCGGAGCGAACCGACGAGCGGATCGTCATCGTCGGTCGGAAATCGAACTCCGCGTCGTCCCCTCGATCGGTCGCGGACGAGCGACGGACCGTCGCCGTCAGACACCGTGTAACACGACGATGGATCGCCAACGGTACCCTCCGGACGACGACGGCGATGTGGACCGATCGGTACGAGGTCCGGATCGCGGTATCAGTTGAACATGCCCCCTCAACCGGCCCCGAACGATCGACCGAGCCGGTGTTCGCCCGTGGCGGCGCCGTCGACGGGCCGAACCTCGCAGACGTCCCGGCGGCAGCGAGAGCCGAACTGCTGCCCTCGAGATCCGTCGATCGGCAGGCACGGTCCTCGGTCCGATCGGTCGCGGCTGCCGGGACGCAACGAGACGTAACAACCGACCATGCTATCCTTCACGGCGACAGACCGGCCGATCTCACGGAGTGGGTGTATCGCGACCTGGCGGCCCTCCGCGAACGGATCCGGTCCGTCTCGGTCCATGTCCCGCGCTCCGCGGTCGCCGCCGGCGAGGCGAACGCTGCCCGGCGGCTGGCCGCGGCGATCAGACAGCAGCGGGAGGCGTTCGTCGACGCGCCGAAGACCTACGACGGCGCCGCAGACCGGGCACGGGTGGCCGCCAGGGCGGCGTACGTCGACGCCGTGCTCGCGGAACTCGCCACTCGGGCCGACGACTCGGCCGCACGCAACGACGCATACCTCGAACAGATCCGGCAGGTGCGAGAGAGCGCCGACGGTCGGATCGACGAACTCGCACGGGTCGCGGCCGACGCGACCGAACCGGAGCCGGCGCCCGCGGGACAGTGGCGGGCCGGCGAGGTGGTGTTCACCCCGCGGGGAACTCCGGGGTATCTCCCAGTCACGGCTGTCGAGGCCGATCACGTCGCGTCGGTGACGCCCGGGGAACGCGTCAACCCGCTCGTCGCGCGCAACACGAACCTGTTCGCCGTCCCTACCGGCGACGCCGCGGACACAGTCACCGACGCCGCACTGCCCGCGCGACGTACCGCGTCGCTTTCGGAGGCGGGGCGCGCGCTCGTCGCCGCGAACCGGACTGGCGCGGCGACGAACGCGAGTCCCACTCGGGGATCGGATGAGGAGCGCGCGCGGGCGACCCTGCGCCGGCGGGTCGCCGAGGAGCTTCGAGTCGTCGACTCGCGCGCGCTCGCGGTTCTCGACCGGCGAACCAGCCTCTCTCGCCGCGACCGGCGCGCCGTGGTCCGCGCCGCGAACCGTCGATGGCAGTCGCCGGGGGCGCGGACGGCGGCGATCGTCGATGGGTCGTACGCCGCCGCCGTCGCACGAGCCACGGCCGCCCGCGCCGATGAATGGGGGAAAAACGACAGGGACCGACTAACGCTCCGGTTGCGCGTCGAAATCGCCGACGCGGCGAGCGAGGCCAGTGTCGTCGTCCCCGCCCCGATGATCGCCGGCACGGTGGACGAGACGCGGGCGGCACGGCGCGCCGAGTTGCGCGCCGCGGCGAAACGGGCGGGCACCGACGCCACCGACCGGCTCCACAAGCGGTACGGGAACGGAAAGCTCGGGCCCGTGCTGGCGGGTCTCCCGGTCGCCCCCGTCCCCGGCTACTGGTACGCGACGGTGAACGTCTGGGACGTGGAAGTCGCCGGCGCGTACCCCCGGTTCGAGGTCACCGCGGCCGTGGGTGGGCCCGACGGCGGCGCCGGACGGATCCGGTACGTTCGCGACGGCCGGAACGTGTCGATCGACGTGGACGGCGACGGGACGACCGAACGGCTCGGCCGGAGCGACCGCGTCGCGTTCCGGACCTGGACGGTCGTCGTCGTCGTCGTCCCGGCCGGGCCCTCGGGCGTCGGCGACGTCGGCGGGAACGCGGACGAACGATCCCCCGGCTGGCCGTGTCCGACCGTTCCGGGCGGAGCCGAACCCTCGGTGGCGACCGGGGTGCCCGGCTGTCCGCCGCCCGACGGGGAGTGACAACCGTTTTGCCGTCGGGACCGGGAGGGACGGTATGCTCTATGACGCCCTCTCGGACCCGGCCGGGGCGACACCGAGGGATCTGATCGAGGCGTACGCGGCGGAGTTGGCTGCGGCGCTCGACGGCGCCGATCCGGCCACGGTCGCCGACGAGGTCGGCGTCGACGAGTCGGTCGTCGCCGCGATCGCTGCCGGCGACGCCGACGCGATCGCGACGGTCACCCTCGCGGACGCCGCAGCCGTTCTCGAACCCCACGAGGACGTTCCCGCGGACGACATCGCGTACGAAGTGCGCGACCATCTGATGATGGAGATGGTGACCGCTATCCTCGACGTCGACACGATCGCCGCCGAGATCGGCGCCGACCTCACCGGTCAGGAGGTCCAACAGGCGCTGGAGGGTCGAACCCGGCTCACGCTCGGCGAGTTGGCCGACATACAGGCGCTCATGATCGAGCGGACGCCCTGATATCCGCGGGACCTACCTCATCAATGCACGTTACGATCGTCGGCTGTGGCTACGTTGGACTCGAACTCGCGAGACAACTGCTCGGGGACGGCCACACGGTCGTCGGCGTTCGCCGGTCACAGTCCGGGTTGGACGCTGTCGAGGCGGTCGGCGCGACGGGCGTCGCCGCCGACGCGACCGATCCCGACTCGCTCGCGGCCTTGCCCGACACGGACGCCGTCGTCTTCGCCGCCAGCTCCGGCGGCCGCGGCGCAGACGCCGCCCGCGCGGTGTACGTCGAGGGGCTGCGGAACGTGATCCGCGAGTACGGCGCCCGCGAGTCTCCGCCGGATCGACTCGTGTACACCTCCAGCACCGGGGTGTACGGCGACCACGACGGCGACTGGGTCGACGAGGAGACGCCGCTGGACCCGACGACCGACAAGACCCGCGTCCTCGTCGAGGCCGAGCGCGTCGCCCGCGAGGAGGCGGCCGCGGTCGGGATCGACGGCACCGTCGCCCGGTTCGCCGGGCTGTACGGTCCGGATCGCTACCGACTGACGCGGTATCTGGAGGGGCCGGTGACCGCGGGGTATCTCAACATGGTCCACCGCGACGACGCCGCGGGCGCGGTGCGGTTCCTGCTCGCTGAGCACCTCGCGCGCGACGAGGCCGTCCTCGTCGTCGACGACGAACCCGCCGACAAGTGGGCGTTCGCCGACTGGCTCGCGGACGAGTGCGGCGTCGACCGACCCGAGAAGCGTACCAAAGAGGAGCGGATCGCCGCGGGCGACCTCTCGACGGCGGCAGAACGGCGGGTCCGCACGAGCAAGCGCTGTTCGAACGATCGACTCCGGACGCTCGGGTACGAGTTCACGCACCCCACGTATCGGAGCGGATATCGGGCCGCGATCGACGGGTACCGAGACGAGTAAGCGACTGGTACCTTCATATGACGGGACCGAATAGCGCCGCTATGGCACAGGTGGGCACGCGGGCCATCGAGGCGGGATGGGACATGCTGGTCGCCAACCCGCGGTTGGTGGTCGCCGTCGCCGGCGGTGCCCTGGCGCTCGTCGCCGCGCTGGCGCTGTACCGACGGCTCCGTCGGGCGCCGGGCGAACGGTTCCGTGCGCTGCTGGCCGGACGGGAGTCGATCAGCGTGCTCCTCCACCCGAACCCGGACGCGGACGCGATGGCGTCCGGCATCGCCGTCGCCGAACTCGCCGAGAGCGTCGACACCGACGCGATCGTCCAGTACAACGGTCAGGTACGCCGGCAGGAGAACCGCGCGTTCCGGACCGTCCTCGACGTCGAACTGGACCGGATCGACCACGTCTCGGACTTGGCGGCCGAGGCCGTCGTTCTCGTCGATCACAACGCCCCGCGAGGGTTCGCGGGCGCCGACGGCGTGTTGCCGTTCGCCGTCGTCGACCACCACCCCGGCGAGGGCGGCGGTGACGCGTACACCGACGTTCGCACCGACTACGGCGCGACCGCGAGCATCCTCGCGGAGTACTTCCGTGACACCGGCGCGACGCCGATCCCGCCGGACGCCCACGAGACGGAGGTGACCGGGGCGACGCTCTCGACGCGCACGGCGACCGGCCTGCTGTACGGCATCCTCTCGGACACGAACCGGCTCACCAGGGGGACGTCGGCGGCCGACTTCGCCGCGGCCTCGTACCTCCAGCCGGGCGTCGACGAGGACAACCTCGAACGGATCGCGGACCCGGCCGTCAGCACCGAGGCGCTCGACGTGAAGGCGCGCGCGATCGCCGGCCGCGAGATCCGCGGCTCGTTCGCCGTCAGCGACGTGGGACGCGTCTCCAGCGTCGACGCCATCCCGCAGGCGGCGGACGAACTCGTCGGCCTCGAGGGTGTCACCGCGGTGGTCGTCCTCGGCGAGCGGGACGGTACAGTCCACCTCTCGGGGCGCTCTCGCGACGACCGCGTCCACATGGGGCGGGCGCTGGAGGCGGCCGTCGACGACGTGAACGACGCCTCAGCGGGCGGGCACGCTCGGATGGGCGGCGGCCAGATCGGCCCGCAGATCACGGCCGACGGGAGCGAGGACGTCCCCGTCCTCGGCCGGGACGAGCTGATCGACCGGCTGTTCGACGCGATGGACGGCGAGCGGTGAACGGGGGGCGCTACGATGGGGGAGTACCACGAGGATCCCACGGGAATCCGACAGCGGTAGCCCTTTTCTCGCTCGGCACGCACGGCCGGACATGGCTACCTCCAGCGGAACGTGGGCGTACCGCGACCGCTTCGGCGACCGCTTCGGGCGCACCTACTTCCGCCGGTTCGGTCCCGGCGTCGCCTCCAGCGTCGGCCTCGGCACGTACCTGGGCGATCCGACCGACGCCGTCGACGACCGCTACCGTGAGGCGCTGGTCGCGGGACTGGAAGCCGGGATCAACCTCGTCGACACCGCGAGCAACTACCGCTGCGGGCGCTCCGAGCGCGTCGTCGGGGAGGCGCTCGACGCGTCGAGCGTCGACCGCGACCGCGTCGTCGTCGCGAGCAAGGCGGGCTTCCTCCCGTTCGACGGGGAACGACCCGACGAGCCGGGCGAGTACGTCCGCGAGCGCTTCGTCGACACCGGTGTTGTCGACCCGGGGGACCTCGCTCGCGGGAGCCACTGTATCGCGCCGGAGTTCCTGAACGCGATGCTCGACCGCTCGCTGGACGCGCTCGGCGTCGACTCGATCGACTGCTACTACGTTCACAACCCCGAGACGCAACTGGCGGTTCGCGGCCGTGAGGCCGTATACGACCAGCTCGGGGCCGCGTTCGAGGCGCTGGAGCGACGACGCGCGGCCGGCGACATCGGCGGGTACGGCGTCGCCACGTGGGAGGCGTTCCGGGTTCCGGAGGGCCACGATGCCGCCCTCGATCTGGCGGAGGTGCTCACCCGTGCCGAGGCCGCCGCCGACCGGGCCGGTCTCGACGAGCACGGCTTCCGGGCGGTACAGCTCCCGTTCAACGTGCGGATGGCGGACGCGTTCACTATCGAACGCCACGATCCCGACGGCGAGGACGGTCCGAGCAGCGCGCTCGAGTTCTGTCACCGCGAGGGGTTGTCGGCGTTCGCGGCCGCCAGCCTCGGGCAGGGCGACCTGACGGAGGAGGGCTCGATCCCCGACTCCGTCGAGGCACGGCTGGCGGGAGACTCGCCGGCTCAGCGGGCGCTGAACTTCGCGCGTTCGGCGCCGGCGGTGACCGCAGCGCTGGTCGGGTGCAGCCGGGTCGAGCACGTCCGAGAGGCCGTCGCCGCGGGGACGTTCGACCCGTTGGGTGCGTCGGCGTTCGACGCGGTGTTCGAGTAGCGGGACGCGCCGGCAACCGCTCGCCGGAGTCGAGGGAGTCGGCAGAGTCGAGAAGGGGCGAATCGAACGGGGAGGGGCCGGGCCGGGTCTGTCGTCGTCGCGGTCGAGGGTCGCCGTGGTCAGCGCAGTTCCTTCCACTCTCGGCCGCACTCCGAGCAGCTTCGGACGGTGTACACCTCGTCCGGTGGGTTCTCGCTCGCGAGCGACTGGCCGCAGTCGGCACAGACCAGCCGTTCGTAGTTGTCCTTCTCCAGTTCACCCTCGCGGAGCCCCTTCCGTGTTGATTCCATGTTCGACGGTTCGCGCGGGAGCCTCAAAAACACGGCGTTGCGGACGACGCCGTCGTCCGGCGATGCGTGCGAGTCGTGTCCACGGCGGCGGCGAGTCGGAAGGCTTGAGCCTCGACGCTCGAACTGTTCGACCGTGTCACGGGGACGGCTCTTCGGAACGCTGTGCGGAACAGTGTTCCTCGTCAATATGGCGCGGGTCGTGTTCGCGCCGCTGCTGTCGGAGTTCATCGACACCTTCGGGATCGGCGAGGCGACCGCGGGCCTGCTCGTCACGCTCGTGTGGGTCGGCAGCGCAGCCCCTCGCCTCCCGACCGGCTGGCTGCTCACCCGGGTTCCCCGCCACCACGTCGTCCTCGGCGCCGGCGTCGTCCTCACGCTGGCGTCGACGTTCGCGGCGTTCGCCCCCGGCATCGACGTGTTGATGATCGCCGCCGTCGGCATGGGGCTGGCCTCGGGCGTCTACTTCATCGCGGGCAACCCGCTCGTCTCGGAGCTGTTCCCGGAGACGGTCGGCCGCGACGCCGCGAGCACGGTCATCATGGCGAAGCGCGACCTCGGCGTCATCTCGTGGGTAACGCGGTGGTTCAAGCGCCGCCGCGACGGCCATCGCATCCGGAACGGTGGCGGCGAGTGAGCGGTCTCACTCGCGCCACGGGAGCAGTCGCGCCGAGAGCGCGAACAGCGCGACGGCGAAGCCACAGAGGATAGCGAGGTCGGAGAGCGCGGTCGGGAGCTCGCCGCCGGCGACGGCGGCGCGCACGCCGCGTGCGAAGTAGGTGAGCGGGAGCGCGTCGACCACCGGGCGGAACGCCGCGGGGAGTCTGGACGCGGGGACGAACGTGTCCGCGAGGAGGACCATCGGGATGCCGACGGCGTTGCTGGCGGCGATGACGCCGTCTTCGGAGTCCGCGAGCGAGCCGATGAGCGAGCCGAGCCCGCAGAACAGGGCGATGCCGACGACGAGAAAGGCGACGACCAGCGCGTCGCCGCCGAGCGAGGGGGCCGCGCCGAGGTCGCCGACGGCGGCGAGGACGCCGACGAGCAGGACGCCGGCGAGGCCGATGAGCGCGACGTTCACGGCCGCATGGGCGGAGAGCCACTCCAGACGCGAAAGCGGCGTCGTCGCCAGCTTCTCGAAGCGGCGGGACGCCCGGTTTCGGGCGACGGTGCTTCCGACCCGCGACAGCGGCGTCAACACGACGACGACGCCGAGGTACGCGGGCAGGTAGTACGCGTCCGGGCGGGAGAACAGGCCGCCGGTCGCGCCGGTCTTGACGAGGACGCCGAAGATGAGGACGATGAAGACGGGAAAGAAGAAGGTGAAGAAGACGGCCGTCCGCCGCCGGAGGAACGCGCGCGTCTCGGCGACGGCCTCCGCGCGGACCCGGCGGGTCGCCTCGGCGAATCCGCGAGTCTGACCGCCGTCGGCCGTCTCTCTCGTCTCGGCCGCCGCGGCGGTCTCGTCCGTTCCGCCCGTCTCCGCCGCCGTCATCGCGTCACCTCGGCGTTCCCGGCGAGGCCCGCCGGACCGGCGCTGACGATACAGTCGTGGCCGCGCTCGCTGGCGAGGTTGAGGTAGACGTCCTCCAGCGTCGGGCGGACGAGACTCACCTCCTCGTAGGCGATGTCGGCCGCGTCGAGGTGGTCGAGCATCGCGGTCAGGTCGTCGGGACCGGCGTCGAAAAAGCGGTACTCGTAGTCGCCGTACCGGCGGCCGTCGAGGGGCGTCGCGTCGAGGTCGAGCGCGCGGGGGCGCTCGGTCCGGACCGCGAGTCGGGTCTCGCCGCCGAAGCGCTGGACGAGGTCCCGGGGCGGACCGACGCGGACGAGTTCGCCGTCAGTGAGGAGCCCGACGCGGTCGGCGAGGTGCTCGGCTTCGGCCATGTAGTGCGTCGTGAGCACGACGGCGGTCCCGCCGTCGGCCAGCGAGTCGACGAGGTCCCACACGTCGCGACGGCCCGCGGGGTCGATGCCGGTGGTCGGCTCGTCCAGAAACAGGAGTTCGGGGTCGTTGACGAGCGCCGCGCCGACGCAGACGCGGCGCTGTTGGCCCCCCGAGAGGTCGGTGTAGGCCGTCGCCGCGTCCCCGGCGTCGAGGCCGACCCGGTCGAGCACCTCGTCGACCGAAAGCGGGTCCGGGTAGAGCCCGGCGTAGTACGAGACGAGTTCGCGGCCCGAGAGTCGCCGGTGGGGTGAGAACTCCTGCGGGAGCACGCTCATCCGCGAGCGGTCGACCGCGGTCGGCGACTCGCCGAACACCCGAACCGAACCCTCGGTCGGGATTCGCGTCCCCGTCAGCAGGCCGAGGAGCGTCGATTTCCCGGCCCCGTTCGGGCCGATGAGACCGAACACCTCACCCTCGTGAACGTCGAGCGACACGTCCCGAACCGCGACGGTGTCGCCGTACTGCTTCCTCACGGCTGTCGCCGTGACCGCCGGGCGCGTCGACTCGGCGGCAGTGTGTCCAGACATAGCTCGTGTTCGAGTCGATACTGACAACGGCTTAGTCCTTGTCAAATTGACTGGGTACGTGTCGGTGACACAACTATATCAACGGTCGGGGCGACCGTACCGTAGACAATGCCAAATCGGCGACACCGGCGAACGACCCCGACGCGCCGCGAGTTGCTCTCGGTGACCGACGAGTTAGCGCTCGCGCGGAAGGGAGAACGCATCCTCGAACGCCGGCGCGACAGTCTCGTGTTCGTCCTCCTCGACCTCTTAGACCGGTGGACGGAACTGCGCCGCGAGACCGACGAGGCGTTCCGGGACGCCGCGGAGCTCCACGTCTGGGGCGCAGAGCGGGAGGGCGAAATCGCGCTTCGCGCGCTCTCGGAGGCCCGGAGCTCGCACACGGAGCTCATCGTCTCCGAAACGAAGCTCGTCGGGCTGACCGTCCCGTTTTTTCTGAGCACGTCGGCGCGGCGGTCGCTCGACGGACGGGGGTACGGCGTCCTCGGCACGAGCGCGCTCGACGACGAGCTCGTCGGGTCCTACGAGTCGGTCGTGGAAGACGTCGTCAGGCTGGCTGAGATGCGGGCGGTCCTCCTGCGCCTCCTCGCGGAGGTTCGGCGGCTTCGGCTCCGCGTCAACTACCTCACCCAGCGGCTCATCCCGGAGTTGGAAGTGAAGAAACGATACATCCGGCGATACCTCGACGAGCGCGAACAGGAAGAGCACTTCCGACAGTTCCGGACCAAACAGCGCAACGAGCGGCGGGACGCGGAACGGCGACGAGCAGAACGGCAGGAAAACGAGCGGCGACGGGCAGAACGGCAAGAAGACGGAAGCGCGGAGACGCGACGGACGGACGACAGCGACCGCGACTGAGACGAGGTCGCCCGCTAAGCGTAGTCTTATTACGGTCGCGCCACCAGTTTCGTGCAACGAGACAATGTGCAAGGTCGACGTGGCAATCGAACGGTACGGGCTCGCCGCGCCGACCGGCAGGTACGACTCCATCGACGACTATCTGCTGGCGCGGTGGACCGGGGCCGACGGCGGCGAAAGCGAGGGGTACAAGTCGCTCACGACGTGGTTCAACAAGCGACTGCTCGCGCGCGTCTACGAGCGGAACGGTCGCGACGTGACCGACGTTCGCCTCGACGCGGAGTACAAGGCTCTCGTCGGCGACGACGACCTCGACTACGGGGACGTGGCCGCCGACCTCGCCACCGACGACATCGACGCCGACGAGCTGACGGGCGCGATGGCCTCGTGGAGCACGATGCGACGCCACCTCAACGACTGTCTCGACGGCGAGAAGCCGACCGTCGAGGCGTCCTCGGACTGGGAGCGAAACAGCGTCGACATCGCGCGCGAGACCGTCAGACAGAAAGCCGAGTCGGCGCTCGCGTCGCTGGGGAAGAAAGGGCGACTCGCCGGAGCCGGAGACGCCGGCGTCGACGTGCAGGTCAAGGTGTCCTGCGCGGAGTGCCCCACGCGGGTCCCGCTCGAAGAGGCGCTTGACCGCGGATTCGTCTGTCAGGAGCACCACGCCGGTGCCGACGAGATGACCGAGGAGGCCGTCCGCGAGACCGGCGTCGCGCCCGACGGCGGGGCCGACTCGGGCGGGCGGCTCCGGGCGGTGCTCCCCATCGGCGCGCTCTCCAGTGCCGGGCTCGCGCTCGGCGAGTTCTCCGGGGCGGTGCTCGAACTCGTCGCGGCCGCCGGAATGGCATGAGCTGGCGGCTCGACGTGGAGAACGTCGCCGGGATTCGACGCGGGAGCGCGACGCTCGAACCCGGGTTGAACGCGGTCCGCGCGAGCAACTGGCAGGGGAAGTCGAGCTTCCTCGCCGCGATAGCGACCGCCTTCGGGACGGCGTCGCCGCTGACCGAGGGCGCGACCGAGGGGCGCGTCTCGCTTTCGACGGACGAACGGGAGTACGCGGTCGAGTTGACCCGAGACGGACGGCGCGTCCGGACGACCGGCGAGCCGTACCTGTCCGACGAGGTCGACCGCGTCTGCGCCGACCTGTTCGCGTTCCTCGGCGAGGAAAACGAGATTCGGCGGGCCGTGCGCGAGGGCGACGACCTCGAACCGCTCTTGACGCGCCCGCTCGACTTCGAGGACATCGACGCGAACATCGCCGCGGCGCGCCGCGAGCGAGACCGGGTCGACGAGGCGCTCTCGGAGGCCGAAGACGCGGCCGAACGCCTGCCGACGCTGGTCGCTCGGGTGTCGGAACTCGAAACCGAGGTCGAGGAGTTGGAGGCGAAGCGCGCGGCGTCCGCGGACGCCGCCGGCGGCGACGAGACGCGCGAGGCGCTCAGCGACGCTCGCGCGGAGCGCTCCCGCGTCCAGAGCCGCATCGACCGGCTCGAATCGACCGCCGAGCGGGTCCGTGAGCGACTCGAATCGAGCCGCGAGGAACTCGACGGACTCGACGTGGAAGACGACGATGAACTGGCGCGCGAACTCGACGCGGCGAAGCGGGAACTCCGCCAGCAGGAACGCGATATCGAACTCCTTCGAGGCGTCTACGACGCGAACCGCCGCGTCGTGGCCGAAGACCGGAGCGAACTGCTGACCGACGTGACCCACGGCCTCGTCGACGACGACCTCGCGTGTTGGGTCTGCGGTGCCGAGACGGACGCCTCGTCGGTGACGGCGCGGCTCGACGACCTCGCCGAGCGAATCGACCGCCGCACCGAGGCGGCCGAGGCGAGCCGCGAACGCGTCGAGGAACTCACGGAGCGCGTCGAATCGCGCGAGAAGCGGCGCCGACGCGAGCGGGAGCTTCAGACCGACGTTCGGGAGCTCCGCGAGCGCCGGTCGGACCTCGAACGCCGCCTCGACGACGCGCGCGAACGCGACGACGAACTCGGCGAGCGAATCGACGACCTCCGCGAGCGAATCGAATCGGATGCCGAACAGGTGACCGATATCGAGAGCGACCTGAAGTACGCGAAAACGCGCCTCGACGACGCGAAATCGGAACTCGAATCGTCCGAGTCGAAGGCTGAAGAGCTCGAATCACTGCGTTCACAGCGACAGTCGCTCACCGAAGAGATAACCCGCCTCCGGCGGCGGAAACAAGAGATAAAGAAAGAGACACGAGACGCGTTCGACGACGCGATTCGGGACGTCGTCACGCTGTTCGAGACGGGGTTCGAGAGCGCGCGACTGACGAGCGAGTTCGAACTGGTCGTCGCCCGCGACGGCCGCGAGGCGTCGCTCGACGCGCTCAGCGAGGGCGAGGTCGAACTCCTCGGACTGGCGACGGCGCTCGCGGGCTACGAGGCGTTCGACGTGGCAGAGCGCGTGCCGGTCATGCTCGTGGACCGCCTCGGCGGCATCGCCGACGAGAACCTCGGGCGACTGACCGACTACCTCTCGGGGACGGCGACGTATCTCGTCATGACGGCGTATCCAGAGCACAGCGCCGTCGAGGGACACGACATCGACCCCGCGGACTGGTCTGTCGTCTCGGACTCGACGGCCCCACGGGAAGCCGAATAAATCCCGAGCGACGGGTCAACGGTCGTATTCGAAACCCGCGGCTCTCACTCCAGCGTGAGCGAGAAGCCCCACGTCGCCTCTCGTCTCTCGTCGTCGGAAGCCTCCGAGAGCCCGCCGACGGCGAAATCCGCCTCGAAGCGGAACTCGCCGACCGGGAGACAGCTCGCTTCTTCGTCCTCGGACTGGGCGACGCCGTAGAGGTCCACCAGTTCCGACCGCGACTCGCCGGGTTCGAGCGAGAGAATCCGGTACTCCTCGGTCACGGCGATGTGGTCTCCGAGCCGCCAACAGCCCGCCTCGGCGGGGTACTCGCCGTCCGCGGGGAGGAAGATGAGGTCGTTCGTCGCGTCCGAGACGTACTGGAAGAAGACGGTTCTCCCCTCGCCGACCTCAACGACCTCGTCGCCGGTGTTCGTCAGCGTGATGCGGACCTGCGGCGGGTGCTCGTCGGTCGCGAGGGATTCCGTTATCTCGACTTCGTGTTCGACGGGCACGTCGGGCGCGTCGTCGACGCCGACCAGCGAGATGCCGGGACCGCCGGACGGGCGGGTACCGCCGGCTCCGTCGTCAGTGCCGTTTCCGTCCGGGAGGTCGTCGGTCGACCCGTCGGTCGTGGGGTCATCAGTCGGCTCGTCGGCCGTCGTGCCCGCCTGTCCGTCGTCGGTCGTCGTTCCGTCGTCCGACCCGCCGTTTCCGACACAGCCGGCGAGGAGGCCGAACGAGAGGAGGGCGGTCGAACCGAGGAAAGTACGTCGTGTCAGGGACATACCTGTTAGTCGCCACAGACGGGAATAACCCTACGCGAGAGTCAAATCGCGGTTTGAGTCACGGGGCGGCGTCGCGGTGGCGGCGGTAGTGCTCCCACTCCGCGTCGGTGCCGTAGTGGACGACCAAGTCGGCCGCGGTCTGCTCGGCGACGCCCGACGCGCGCCTGAGCGCGGCGGTGTTCCGTTCGAGCACCGCGGCCGCGACGGCGTCCGCGCTCCCGAAGTGCTCAAAGAGCGCCCGCGAGACGCGGTCGCCGGCGTTCGGGACCGGCCCGCAGGCCGCCCGGATGCGCGCCCGTTCGGCCCGCTCGTCGACGCGGTCGACCCACGTCTGAGCCCACGCGGCGACCCCCTCGCGCTCGGCGTCGGACGCCGGCGGCTCGAACTCGCGGACCGAGTCGTCGACGACCCCGCCGAACCGGGCCGAGACGGAGAGGCCGCCCGGATGCGGGAGGACGTGCACGCCCGGCGAGTCGCCGGAATCGATACCGACGAGCACCGCGGGAACGGCCTTCTCGAAGCGGAGCGCGAAGTTCGCCGGGCGCGGCTCGCCGCGCGGGTAGATGACCCATTCGTCGCTCGGCAGTTCGACGCGCTCGGGAAGCCAGCCGAGCGCGTCGCTCTCGGCGGGAGCGGAAGCCTCGTCGGTCGTGGAATCTGTGTCGCGTGTCACGTCGGTCCCTCGGTCCGGGGCGTCGGAAATCGACGCCGCGCCGTTCGTCGAGTGGAGGGTCCGACCGGGCGCTGATAAGACACGCGGTTGTGGCTGACGCGCGGGGCGGAGTGTCAGTCACGGCGACCGATTGCGACCGCAACACGCGATTACTCACACCCGGTCGCTCAAGTACGTCGAGCACGAACGCGTCTCTATGCCCGTCGTAGAAGTCAATCTCCCGGACGAACTGCTCGTCGAGTTCGAACAGCTCGTCGACGAAGAGTTCATCAGCGAAGAACAGGCCGTCGAGGAACTCCTCTCGATGGGAATGGACGCCTACGGTGCCCCCGTCGACGACGAGGACGGCGTCCAGTCGGACTTCGTCCAGAGCGCCCAGAACAACCTCTTCGACACCGCCGGCGACCCCGGCGGCCTCGACGACGACGTGCTCTGAGGCGACGGTCAGCCCGACGTTCGGCGGTCGCGCGGCACCGCGCCGAACTGTTCTTCGGTCGAGAGCGCCCCGCCTCGCCGACTCGACAGGTCCGTCGGCCGGGGCGACAGTCTCGCCACCCACCCGGTATGCTGTGGATAACCGACCCGAAACCGTCGGATTGCTCGACTCTCACGAATCGAATCCGGTCGGGAGCGTTCGAATCCACAGTTCGGCGGTCGCCGGGGCTCGCGCGCGGCGGCGCGGTCCGGCCCTGTCGCGGGCGGCCGACCGCACTTCGACCGCCGAGTCGAGCGGTCGGAACCGCCTCCCGTCACCGACCCCGAATCCGTTAGCGAACCCATACTAATTCCGCCACCGCGCGACGGTTCAGGCATGTCCAAACGCGTGCACGCCCGGGAATCGGTACTCGTTCCGTCGGGCAACTACACCTGCGTCCGGTCGCTCGGCGAGCGAGGCGTCCACACGGTCATGGCCTCCGAACACGACGACACGCCGGCGGCCTCGTCCCGATTCTGTGACGAACTCGTCCGCATCCCCGCGCCGAAAGACGACCTCGTGGCCTACAAGGACGCCCTCGTCGGCATCGCCGCCCGGCCGGACGTGAAGACCATCATCCCGACGCGACCGGAAGACGGCTACGTCTTCTCGAAGTACCTCGACGAGTTCGAGCAGTACGTCGACCTCGTCGTCCCCGACTTCGAGACGCTCCGCCGGGTCCACGACCGAAAACTCCTCTACGAGGCCGCCGTCGAGGCCGGCGTCCCCATGCCGCGGACCCGCCTGTTCAGCGAGGTCGCGGCGTTCGACAAGCCCTCGATTATCAAGCCACGGTACAACGTCGTCGCCGGCGAGTACGTCGAGAGCTACGACCCCCACGAGTACGACATCGTCAAGAGCGTCCGCCACGTCCGCCCCGGCGACCGCCCGGACAGAGACGAGATATACGCCGAGATGAAACACGACCCCGTCGTGCAGGACTACGTCCCGACCGAGGACAAGTACATGTTCGCGGCGCTGTACGACCACGGCGAACCGCTGGCGACGTTCCAGCACCTCCAGATTCGCGGGAACTCCTACACCGGCGGCGGCGGCGTCTACCGGACCTCGGTGTACGACCCCGAACTCGAGTCCGTCGCGCGAAAGCTCCTCGGCCACATCGACTGGCACGGCCTCGCGTGCATCGAGTACCTCAAAGACGCCGAGACGGGCGAGTTCAAACTCATCGAGATCAACCCCCGGATGTGGCAGTCGCTTCCCTCCACCGTCCGCGCCGGGGCCGACTTCCCGTACTACTACTGGTTGCAGGCGACCGGGCAGAAACACCGCATCGAACCGGGCTACGAACTCGGCGTCGGCACCCACTACCTCTGGGGCGAACTCGGCTACGTGATGAGCGTCCGCCGCGACGACTCGCCGCTCGTCGAGCGCCCATCGTTCGTCAGGACCGTCTGGGAGGTCGCCGCCTCAATCTACCGCGAGCCGAGATTCGACCTCGCGCGCCTCGACGACCCGGTCCCCTTCGCCCGCTACGTGCACCACGCGGTGTTCAACCGCGGGGGTGACGAGGCCGAGGAGGAATCGACCACCGACCGCGACGGTGACGGCGACGGCGACGGCGACGGAGACGAGGTGGAACGCCGAGGGACCGGCATCACGCTGACGCCGGGACTCAACTTCAGGGGTCGCTGAGTCGGCCGGCGGTCGTGGCGTCGCCGCTCGCCGTGGGGCGGTGAGGATTTGTAGATTGAGTAATTGTACTGGGTTTTCTAGTTCGGTCAGTTATTGAGAGTCAGAAGGTGTGACAAAATGACTAGTAGCCCAATCATCAATTCTACAGAGAACTACCTCCTTCCTTGGATCGATAATTCTCTGTCCTTCTGATGCCATTTTAACCAACCTCTGCGCGACATTTACTTTGGATGGTGCATCAACGCCTTTTGTCTGGCACCAGTCTTCTACAACCTGAACACGGTTTTTTTCGACAAAGTCGTCTGTGTTCAGTTCAGCATCTGGGTCCTGCCATTCATTCAGTTCGTTATTGACGGCTTCAACGTACTTTTGTAAGTCGACCAAATCTTCCAGCACAAGCAGTTCATCGGAGAAATCGCAATACGTTTTGATTTTCTGTGGGTTGGCACCTGCATCCACAAGATCGTCCCTATTTTCGCGACCACCACTATCACTATCAAGCAATATTACTGATCTACCTGCCTCTGAAAGCAACTCTGTGATTCTCTTCTCACCGACGTTTGCCGCGCCAGGGGCAATTTGATACTTCAACTCGGACTTCTCAGTCGCCTGGCGGATAAGCGTCGGCAGTAAAATAGTCTCACACGGCCCTTCAGCAATTAACGAATTTCGCGCAACTGTGAACGCTAAGGGATTCAAACCCATTGCCACCATAATTGGCTTGAAACCCGGCTCGTCAACCCAAAAACCATTTCTAATGTCACTTCTTTCACCCCTTTTTTGTATGACAGGTCGAATCCCTCTACCAAGGTCCGATGGAAGACAGCCAGCGGAATGAGTGGTGTAAATTACTTTCTGTGCAACAGTCTGGGTTTCAAGTACTTCAACCAATTCAGCCTGAGCATCATAACTTAGATGCCTTTCTGCCTCGTCAACTAGTAACACAGGGTTTTCACCAGCATCTTTCTGGTTCAAGAAGGCAACCAACGCCACGAACCACCGAAGCCCATCACTCCGCTGGTGGATTGGTGCTCGGTTTTGGTCGTCCGGCGTCAAAACATTTATATGTAGAATGGTGCCGTCAATGTCAAGTAACGGAACGACATCTGTCCGAACCCACGATTTAGAGAACGCTCCTTCCAATTCTTTGCTGGCCTCATCTGTCAAGTCATTTGCTAGGTGCACCGTGCCAGATTCAGTTGCTTCCTTAAGCTCTTGAAGATCTAGACTAGCTAACTCCGCTAAATTCGATAGCGCACTCGGCGGATTGGGAACTGCATTACTCAGGTCATATTTTGATTTTAAATCTCTATCATTTTCACTAAAGGAAAGAAATATTGGACGCCTCTGTAGCAAAATTTTCCTTGCTTGCTCTGGTTGTGAATTCCTCTCATGCGTCGCTAACTCTTCAAGCGACTCGATCACCTGCTTGACCAAATCAGCATCAAACTCCTCCGAATCAAGATTCTCTAGGATTTTTTCTAATCTATTAGAATTTTCTTGAATGAAGTTTATTGTTTGATCACCAAGATAATCATTATTGGATCCTAGCTTGTCAGACAATTCCTTTAGATTAGAAGAGATTCGACTATTTGTCTTCCGATTAAAAACTGGCGACTCGAAGAACTCCTCAAGTTTAGATTTTACCTCTTTTCGAGGCTCAAGATTATGGCTTAGTCCAGGCTGGAGTCTAGCAGTGACGAAGCCATTTTCAACCTTTGTGAAAGTGCATTTTTTGATATTTCCTGAATTCTCAACGGGTTTCAGAGCCTCGTAGTCCTCATCTTCAAGACTAAATGTGGCTTCTATCCTCGTCGTGACATCTACCCTACGGGTCTGATTTTGATCCAGAATTTCGTCCTCACTATTCAATTCTTCCAGAGCGTCTAAAAATGAGGTTTTACCGGATTCATTCTGTCCAATCAATGCAATTGAATTCTCTAGCAGACGAACACTAGTAGAATCTTTAAACCGACGGAACCCCTGGACCTCGACCCCAATCAACTCCATATAACTCAGTTCCCAACCCGAAAACGAATAAAACTGATCCAGCGACAATCACTCAAAACGAACTATTCCTCTAAATCCAACTAAGATGAATCAACCGTCAGTACGCACGCTGTATTCAGTGCAGTCACAACAAACTGTCAAGGTATGTCATTCTAACAGATATCACCGTATCCCTGTTCAGCCCGTGCCGACACGGCGTTTGTGTACCCTCACTCGTCGCGGAACGCGCAGGTCGCGGTGTAGGACACGTCGTCGAGGACGAGCTCGGCGTCCCGACTCCGGGTCGGCGGGCCGCTGACGTTGATGCTGGTGTGTTCGACCGAACAGTTCGACGCGCGGTTGACGAGCACGCCGCCGACCCGACCGTTCGGCAGGTAGATACAGCTATCGACGATTCGGGAGCCGTTTCGGTTCTCGTCGACGACGACCGCCGAGCCGTAGGGCTGACTCTCGCACGCCCCCGTGATGGTGATGTTTTCGAGGATCATCCCCCACGGCTCGCGCGCGATGTCGGTGTCGACCGGCCCCGCGTAGATGGTCTGGACGCCGGTGTCGTTGACGATGCGGCAGTTGCGCATCGTGAAGCCGCCGTGGCTCCCGTAGGTCGGTGCGGTGATGATGCCCGGCGAAGACGTACTCGACCGGTAGACGAAGTCGCAGTCCTCGATGAGGACGCCCGTGTAGCCGTGGCCGGTAGAGTCGATGCGGAGCCCTTCGGGGCTGTCGAGTCGGTCCCCCTCTCGCGCGTGTTCGTTGAGGTTATCGGCGTCGACGATGACGGTCGCACCCTTAATCCACGAGGTCTTCGTGGGGTGGTCGCCCGCGGAGATGCGCATGTTCGTGTTGTCGTTGTTCTTGAACAGCCCGCCCTCGACGCGGAGGACGCCGCGGGTGTGTGTCGCGCGGAACGACGACGACCCGAGCTGTTCGATGTGGCAGTCGATCATCCTGACCTCGCCGACGGACCGCTCGGTGATGCGAATCCCGGCGACCCCGTTCGGATAGCCGGGGAGCGCCGCGCCCTCACGCATGTAGACGCGGCGGATGACGCTGACGCCGTCGACCGAGGTGCAGTCGAAGATGAGCAGTTGGTCGCGGGCGTGGTTGTCCGTGGGGGTACGGCCGAGCCACTCGACGTCCTCGATGAGCGCGCCGTCGTCGTTGGCGAGCCAGATGTCGGCGCTCGTGGTGTCGTCGTCGGTCTGCTGGATGGAGAAGTTCTTCAGGACGTGGTGGTCCCCGCTCGTAATGCGGAGCATCCGGAACTGCTCGCCGGGGCCCGCCGGCGGAAAGACGAACTGCACGTCTTTGTGGGAGTCACCGAGGCCGACGAGTTGGAAGTTCGAGACGCCGCGGTCCCAGTCGTGCTCGCGGGTGATGAGGTAGTCGCCGGGCGGGAACTCGACGGCCGTGTCGTCGCCGTACACCCCGTCGAGGATGTCGTCGACCGACTCTTGTCCCGTCGGGTCCATCCCGAGGTCGTCGACCGCGTCGAGGACGGTGAGCTCCGGTTCGGGCGTGGGCGTCGGCTCGGCCATCGGCGTCTCGGTCGGCGTCTCCTCGTCAGGCGTGTTACAGCCGGCGAGCGCGGCACCGACGCCGACGGCGCCGAGCGTCCGCAGGTAGGTTCTGCGCTTCACCGGCGGGGGACCTCCGCGCGGTCGGGGCGTTCCCGGTGGCTGTCGGGTGTTCGTCGAGCGTCGGCGTCACATCGCCGCGAGGAGCGAGGTGAAGGTGGGAAAGAGAGGGACCACCGTCGATTACACATGCTTCCCGTCAGTTGGACCGGGAAGGTGATTGGTAAACGGTGTGTAACCGCGGCTGACGGCGCGGGGGGCGTAGAGTCGCGGCTCGTCGGCGGCGGCGAAACGGAAAACGAGACGTTCGAACAGACCGGTCAAAAGCGGCGTATTCGCGGTTCTCGACGTGTTCAGTCCGAGGCTACTGAAATTACGAATCGCATTACTATCCACTCGTGACGACAGTTATCTGTATGAATCTGTCACGGCGTTCATATCTCGGACTGAGCGCCGCCGTGCTCAGCGGGTGCGTCGCGAGGGGCGGGGAACCGGCCGGCACGCCTTCGGTACCTCCGACGAGCGAGTCACCGGTTCCGACCCCACGGTTCAGCTACGACGACCCCAGCGTCGACGCGGCGGGCGACCCGCTGTCGGTCGCGTTCAACAGTCGAGAACGGTTCAGAGACGCGGGCTGGCTCGTCGACGACTTCGAAGACGAGCGGCTCTGGGGGACGTTCGCGGGACGGTACGCCGTCGAAGAAGACGTCGTCTACTGCGGGTCGCAGTCGCTCCGCCTCGAAGCGACGCCCGACGACGAGCGGGTGTGGATTTACCGGACGTTCGACGGCGGCATCGACCTCTCCGATGTGGACCTCTCGCTGGCCGTCAACCTCGAAACGCCCGATACCGAGGGAATCACGGTTCGCCTCGCCGCGCCCGATTACGACAACACGCTCCTTCTCGGCCGCCACGTCTGGGAGGCCGGTTGGCAACGCCTCGACCTCGGTCCGCGGCGCGTCACCGGGTCGCCGGACCTGTCCAACGTCACCGAGATAAGCATCCAGCTGTACACCGGCGGCGGCACGACCGCGCGATTCTACGTCGACTCCCTCCGGGCCAAACCGCGCGCCGACGCGGGCAAGGTGATGATTACGTTCGACGACAACACCCGGAGCCAGTACGACACGGCATATCCGATACTGGAGTCCCACGGCTTTGCCGGCGTCGTCGGCGTCATCCCGTGGACCGTGGGGTCGAGCCACCGCATCCCGCGGTCGGGGATGGACGAGATGGTCGACTCCGGTTGGGACATGGTGAGTCACCCCCAGCGGTCGGACTCGTTCCGCGACCTCTCGCCCGCCGACCAGCGCGCGAGCATCAGGGAGTCGAAGGCGTGGCTCGTCGAAAACGGGTTCGAACGCGGGGCGGACTTCATCATCTGGCCCTATGGTCGGTACGACGAGTCGGCGCTCGACGCCGCGAGCGACTACCACTACCTCGGGTTCGTGACGGTCGGGGGACCGACCGGCGCGATATCCGACCCGCAAATCGTCGGCCGAACCAACGGCGACGACGTGGAGAAGGCGAAACAGGCGCTCGATTTCGCCGCGCAGTACAACCAGCTCGCGGTGCTCATGTACCACGACGTGACCGGGAAGGGACGATCTGTCAGTCCGGCGGCGTTCGCCGAGACGATGGACTACGTGGACGAACTCGGGTTGGACGTGGTCACGGCGTCGAGCTACTGGGACTCGATTCGAGACTCCGTCTGAGGCGGCGACTCGCTCGGAACGGAAACGCGGTCGCACAGAAACCCGCTCGCCACGCCGACCCGGGCGCGCCGGTATGTCTATTTTCCTGACAATCGTTCCGAACGTGATTCGAACGCAGTCAGTCACGTTTCGAAGAACGTTAGACACCCGCTCTAACTGTCCTAAATGCCCGAAAGTCACGTTTTCATACGTGTTGCTGACGACTAACAAAGACCCGAACGACCCAATCAGCGGGTCGAAGTATCAATGTTCCTACGCACTCTCAGACTCGATTCGTCGCCGCCGGGAGCGCCGTCTCACGGCGGCTGGCAGGCCGGCGCACGGCGTGCAACACAGGGGTCGCGCGCGAGGGGCGATGTATCGCGGTAACGCCGTGGGCGTCGTCGTGCCCGCGTACGACGAGGCGCGGTTCGTCGGCGGCGTCATCGACACGCTTCCCGGGTTCGTCGACCGAACCTACGTCGTCGACGACCGCTCGACCGACGGGACGTGGGACGTGATTCGGCGGCACGCCGCGCGCGCGAACGAGCGAGTAGCCGCGCCCGTCCTCGCCGCGGCCGACGGCGGCGCGTCGCTCGACCGGCGCGTCGTCCCGATTCGACACCCGGTCAACCGCGGGCGCGGCGCGGCCGTCAAGACCGGCTACGAGCGCGCGCTCGAAGACGGGATGGACGTCATCGTCGTGATGGACGGCGACGGCCAGATGGACCCGGACATCATGCCCGCCATCATCGACCCCGTGGTCGACGGCGTCGCCGACTACGCCGTCGGCGACCGACTCGCGGCGCGGGACACCCGCCGGGGGATGCCGCCGTGGCGGCTGTTCGGCAACCTCCTGTTGTCCGGGCTGACGCGCATCGCCAGCGGCTACTGGCACATCCGCGACCCACAGAACGGCTACACGGCCGTCTCGGCGGACGCGCTCGCGGAACTGGAGTTCGACCGGCTGTACGACCAGTACGGCTTCCTGAACGACCTGCTCGTGAACCTGAACGTCGCGGAAAAGCGGGTGGCGACCGTGCCGATGCACGCCCGCTACGGCGACGAGGAAAGCGGCATCAGGTACTCGACGTTCGTCCCCGGGCTGTCGTTTCTCCTGCTCAGGGACTTCCTCTGGCGGCTCCGCGTGCGGTACCTCGACGGCGGCGTCCGTCCGGTGGCCGCCCTCTACGCGCTCGGCCTCGTGAGCGTCCTCGCCGGGGCGTTCCGGCTGGCGACCGGGGTCGCGTCGAAGAACCGCGCGAGCCGGCGGTCCCTCGCCGGGGTCCTCGGCGGTCTCGGGTCGCTCGGGGGCGCGATGCTCCTCGACAGCCACGAGAACGAACGGTTACGGGTCACGTCGGAGCCGTCGGCGTCGTTCGAGCGGGGCGCACCGAGCGGCCCGCGACCCGCTCGCGGCGGCGGCGGTGCTGACGAGAGCGACGAGCGCGGAGATAGCGCGTCCGACGGCGTTGCAGGGCGCGAGATAACAGAGAGTTAGTCACCTCGTACCCGCGAAAACGGGGGTGTGAGGTGCTCAATAACAACACCCTAGACGCGTCATCTATCCAGTAATGGGGTCCACATCACACGGCAAAGGGCGGTTAAACCGGGCGCTCGGCGAACTCTCGCTGGACGTGCCCTTCGCGCTGGCCATCGTCGTTGCGAGTAGCCTCGTCGCGGTTCTCGACATCGTTTCGACCGTCCAAGCGCTCGTCGGACTCCCCGTACTGCTGTTTCTGCCCGGCTACGCGCTGTTGCTCGCGCTGTTCCCCGCTGAGTCATCGGGTGGAGCCGTCGAGGGACCGTCGTTCGGGCGGTCCGAGCGACACCCGACCCTCAGCCTGCAAGAGCGGTTCGCGCTCGCCTTCGGAATGAGCGTCGCGTTGCTCCCAGTCGTCGGGCTGTCGCTCCTCTGGGCCGGCGTCGGACTGGCCGCCGCGCCCGTCATCGCCGCGCTGTCGGCGGTCATCGTCGGCGGCCTCACTGTCGGCGAAATCCGGCGGCGGCGACTCCCCGAGACCGAGCGGTTCCACGTCCCGATTCGGCGCTGGTACGCCGACGTGGTCCGGTCGTTCGACCGACCCTCGCGGGTCGATTCGCTTCTGAACGTCGCGCTCGCCGCCGCCATCGTCTTGGCCGTCGCGAGCCTGAGCTACGCGCTCGTCGCGCCGGGGACGGGCGAGTCGTATTCGAGCCTGTCGCTTCTCACGCGGGACGCCGGCGGCGAGTTCGTCGCCGCCGACTACCCCGAGTCGCTGACGGTCGGCCAACAGACCACCCTGTTCGTCTCCGTCGAGAACGACGAGGGCGAGGCGACGAACTACGCGCTCGTGGCCGAACTCCAGCGCGTCGAGCGGGTGAACGGCGAGACGACGGTCGTGGAGCGACAGGCGCTCGGGTCGCGGACGGAGACCGTCGAAGACGGCGAGACGTGGCGGACCCGCCACAACTTCGCCCCGGCGCTGACCGGCGAGGACCTCCGGCTCACGTACTACCTGTACGAGGGCGACGCGCCGGCGGAGCCGAGCACCGACACGGCGTACCGCTCGGCGTACGTCTGGGTCACCGTGACCGAGGAGCCCACCGACGGCGCGGACGCCGGCGACGACGCGGCGTAACTCGGTCCCACGAGCGACCGTCACTCCGTCGCGGAACGCGGCGGCCGCTCGGCTGTCGCGCGGAACCTCAAAAAACCGCGTCGAAACCCGAAAATGGGTGCCTCTGTCGTCTGCGGCGTCACCGCGCGGGCGGCACGCCGCGTGCTGTGCTGTCGTATCGTTTCCTTGCTGTCGCCTCAGCCGTCGTTGTCCTCGAACGTCAGCGCCGCGTCGCCGACCAGATCCATCTTCTTGATATCGCCCGAGAACCGGAAGGCGTCGACGTCGTCGGTGACCGAACCCTGCGCCTTGCCGTTGGTGAGGCTGTCGGCGCTCTCGGTCGGCCCGACGAGCGGGTCGTTCAGGATATCGCCGGAGACCATGAAGTCGTAGGTCGTCTCGGTGCCGTCGCCCTCGACGACGAGGGTGTTCGGCAGGGAGAACACGGCGGGGTCGACCCGCGTGCCGTTGACGTAGACCTCGGCCTCGCCCTGGAGGAACGACAGCGACGTAATCGTGCCCGTGAAGGTGTACGCGTCCTCGACGCCCTCGGTGGTGACCCAGCCCGTCGCGGAGCTTTCGGACACGTCGTCCCACTGTTCGACGGTGTCGCCCGAGGCCTCGAGCGTGCCGCTGACGGCGACGTCGTACTGCGTCTCGACGCCGGTGCCGACGAGGCGCAGTTCGTTCTGGCTGTCGGTGGAGTCAGTCGTCGAGTCCGTGCTCGAATCGGTGGAGTCGGTCGTCGACGAATCGGTCGTGGCGTCCGTGACCGTGCTCTCGGTCACCTGCTCGCCGTTGACGTAAACCTCGGACTCGCCTTCGAGGAACGAGAACGAGTCGACGTCGCCGGAGAACGTGTAGGCGTCCTCGACGCCCTCGGTCGTAATCCAGCCGGTCGCGGTGCCGCTTTCGATGTCGTCCCACTCCTCGATGGTGCCGCCCGAGGCCTGTAGCGAGTCCGTCACCGTGAACTCGTACTGGGTCGTCGTGCCCGTGCCGACGAGTCGAATCTCGTTCGGGAGGGGCTCGGTCGTCGAGTCGGTCGTCGAGTCGGTCGTCGAGTCGGTCGTCGAATCCGTCGTCGAATCCGTCGTCGAGTCCGTCGTCGAATCCGTGCTCGACGAGTCGCCGCCGGTGCTTCCGTCGGCGCTCGGGAGCGGACAGGAGTCGCCGCTCGTGATGTTGCTCGTGTCAACGTCGGCCCCGCTGAACACCGTCGCCTGCCCGGAGACGTTGATGTTCGAGTCCACAATCTCACAGCTCGTGGCGTCGTTGACGAGGACGCCGTCCACGTCGCCGTTCGGGAAGTGGATACAGCTGTTCTGAACGGTCGAGCCGTTGCGGTCGTTGTCGATGCAGACCGCCGCGCCGGACGGCTGGGACCGCGCGCTCCCCGTGATGGAGACGTTTTCGAGGTTCACGCCCCACGGCTTGTCCGCGGTGTCGGTGTCGATAGAGTCGGCGTGAATCGTCTGGACCGACGTGTCGTTCTGGATGCGGCAGTTGCGCAGGGTGAAGCCGCCGTGGCCGCCCCACGTCGGCGACGAGACGACGCCGCGCGAGGTGGGACAGGACTTGAAAATGAAGTCGCAGTCCTCGATGAGGACGCCCGCGTACCCGTTGCCGGTGGAGTCGATGCGGAGGCCCTCGGGGCTGTCGAGGCTGTCGCCGTCGTGGGCGTGCTCGTTGAGGTTGTCCGCGTCCATGATGACGGTCGCGCCCTTAATCCACGAGGTCTTTTCGGGGTGGTCGCCCGCGGAGATGCGCATGTTCGTGTTGTCGTTGTTCTTGAACAGCCCGCCCTCGACGCGGAGGACGCCGCGGGTGTGAGTCGCGCGGAACGACGACGACCCGCGCTGTTCGATGTGGCAGTCGACGAGCCGAATCTCGCCGACGGAGCCGCCCTGCACGCGGATGCCCGCGACGCCGTCCGGGTAGCCGGGGATTTCGGAACCCTCGCGCATGTAGACGCGGCGGGCGACGTTGACGCCGTCGACGGAGGAACAGTCGTACGCGAGGAGCTGACGGCGAGCGTCGTTGTCGGTGGGGGTGCGACCGAGCCACTCGACGTCCTCGATGAGGCCGCCGTCGTCGTTTATCATCCAGATGTCCGCCGTGGTCGTGGAGTCGTCGGTCTGCTGGATGGAGAAGTTCTTCAGGACGTGGTGGTCCCCGCTGGTGATTTCGAGGAACCGGTACTTCTCGCCGTTGTTGCCCGACGGGAAGACGAACTGCACGTCCTTGTGAGAGCTTCCGGTGCCGACCATCCCGAAGCGGGAGACGTCGTCGTTCCAGTACTGCGTCTCGGTGGCGAGGTACTCACCCGGAGGGAATTCGATGAGCGTCCCGCTCTCGTACGCGGAATCGAGTTGGTTGTCTATCGGTTCGTTTCCGTTGGGGTCCATTCCAAGGTCGTCCACCGCGTTGACGACGCGGTCCCATTGGATGCCGAAGCGCTCCTCTGGTCCAGACGCAGCCGACGCGACGCCGGCAGAGAGGGCAGTCGATGCGGCCAATGCACCGAGTTTGAGGTAGTTCCGCCTGTTGAGTTGCGATTCGAGGATGGAGTCCGAATCCGCGGGGGATTCGTCGTCGTCTCCATCGGTTAGTCGTACCATATCTCAGGAAAGCCCTCGTTAAGGTGATAATCATTATTGCAGAGTATAATCTAGTTGCCTACGATTACTTACGGGATTGGTTCGGATGCTGGCCATCTAGTTACCAGATGCATGCCAAAGTCATACCTTATATTCTACCAAAATAGTTTCAATCAAATAGTAATATAGCGGCAGTTTGCGTCCGTGAAACAACCGCTTAATCGAGACTATACAGAGCAAATCGGCATCCCGTGACGAGTTGAATTTAGCCCGTGAAACGCCTCTGCTCGGTAGATAATCGATATATGAACTGGTAATTACGCCCCCACCGAATCTTGCGAGGGCGTTCGTTTCACCACACCCACATATTCTGACTGTGTTCTGATAGGTTTGATTCACTGCGAAGGTTCAACTAGCAATGAGTGTCAGTCGAATCGACCGCTCGCCGGGGGCGGCGAGTCGGCCAAGCGCCTCCCTCACTTCGACATCACCGAGACGAGTTCACGGAGGTTCTGTTTGACCCGCCAGTCGAAAAGCGTCATGAGCGACGCGGCGCTGACGACGTAGGCGACGACCCCGATGGCGACGAGGAGCGCGAACTCGACGAGCGGCGACCCGACGCGATTCTGCGCCGCGAGGACCGCCAGCGCCATCGCGCCGCTGGCCGCGACGGGGTACGAGAGTTCGCGGAGGAACCGCCGGTAGGTCGTGCCGAGCGTCCGCTTCATCTCGCGCGCGTAGAGCGGGACCATCGGGAACGCGAGGATACCCGTGACCGCGAGCGCGGTCCCCTCGATGCCGTAGGCGCTCGTCGCGGGGACGATGGCTATCGCGAGCAGGGCGACCCTGACGAAGCCGAGTTTGGTCTGGACGTCGGGGCGACCGACGGCGCGCCAGACGGGATTGAACGTCGCGAAGAGCGTCCGAAAGAGCCCGTAGGCGACGAGAATCTGCATGGCGAGCACCATCGGGAGCCAGTCCTCGCCGAGGAACGCACCGACGAACGCGGGCGCGACGAGGTAGATGCCGACCGACATCGGCAGGGCGACGAAGGCGGTGAGTCGGAAGGTACTGAAGAACGCCTCTCGGAGGGCGTGCTGGTCCTCTTGGAGCTTCGAGTACGTCGAGAACATCACGCTGGAGACGACGACGGCGATTTCGGTCGCCGGCGCGTTGGAGATGCGGTAGGCGAGTTGGTAGTAGCCGAGCGAGGTCGCCGTCAGGAGCCAGCCGACGACCGCGTCGTCGCCCTGCCCGTAGAGGAACTCGACGATGGACGACCCCGTGACCCACTTCCCGTAACCGATGAGCTCGGCGGCGTACGCGCGGTTCAGCGCGGGGCGCGGGCGGTACGGGTGCAGGAAGTAGGTCGCGACCGACCGGACGCTGGCGTCGGCGAGGTAGCCGAAGATGAGCGCCCAGACCGTCGGGCTGACCGCGGCGTAGCCGAGCGCGACCACGACGTAGGCCGTCGTGCCGCTGACCCGGTAGGCGAACTCCTTGTGGAACGCGAGGTCCTTCTTGAAGTAGACCATCGCGGGGTTCCGAACCGCGAGGAAGATCGGAACCAACGCGATGACGCGGATGAGGTCCCGCGCGGCTGGCTCGCCGAACAGCGAGGCGAGCGACGGGGCGGCGACGTAGAGAATCGAACTCATCACCAGCCCGCGGAGGAGTTCGAGCGTGAACGTCGTGTTCAGGTACTCGTCGACGTCGTCGTCGACGCGCTGGATGAGCGCGGCGTCGATGCCGAGGTTCGTCAGGCTCAGAAGCGCCGAGATGGTGAGGAGCGCGATGCCCATCAGCCCGATGGCCTCGGGGCCGAGCAGTCGCGCGAGGACGATGAACATCACGACCTTCAGCACCCGGTCGAGGACGTTCATCGCCGACACCCACATCCCGCTTTTCACCGTCCGCTCTGCGAGGTCGCCGTCGTCGTCGCCGGGAACGAACCGGCGGCGAATCGTCCGAACGACCGAGCGAATCTTATCTCTCATCGAACGCACCTCTCGGGCCGCCCTCTCGGCGGCGACACGGCGTATTCACGAACGGTAACACTCGGCTACACATCGGCTCAGAAGGCGATTAATTATTGACTCGCTACTGGATTCCGCGGGGGCCGCCGCGCCCGCCGCCGCGGGAGTTAGGCGCTGTTTGACGAAACGACGGACCCGAACGGCCGGACGATGGGCGACGGCGACCGGGAAAATCGAGTCGATGGGCGACGGTGACCGGGAGAATCGAGTCGATGGCCGATACCGGACGGCAACGCCCACGGAGGTGCCGCTACCCGGACACGTAGTAGAGGTCAGCCGCACCGTTGGACATGACGCGGTTCACGTTCGGTTGGTCGCGGACCGCCGTGAGGTTCGCCTCGGAGTACCGGAGTTCGCGGTAGGCGATTACCTCGCGGTCGTGGTCGGTCTTCGAGACCATCAGATACCGCGGGCCGTCGTAGTAGCTCGGCAGGTCGGAAAGCGCCTCGTCGGGCGTCGTGAAGCCGAGCGCAGGCGTGGGACTGTCGGGAAGCGCCTCGGCGAAGCGGTCGGGGTTCCCGCGGATGCCCACGTACCGAATATCCTCGTCCGACATCCCGAAGGCGGTGTCGTACGCCCCCATCTGCTGGGAGGGGACGTGATTCGACGGCAGGTAGATGTACGGCGACGGGAACATCACCATGAGCGTGAGTCCGATGACGAGCGCCGACGCGACGGGCGCGCCCGCCTTGACGGCCGCTCCGTACTTCGACCAGTACTCCGTCCGCGAGAGCCACTCGAAGGCGTAGAACAGCCCGACGCTCCCGACGACGGTCGCGAGAATCATCGCGAAGCCGACGTGGCGGAAGAAGAAGTTCGTCTCCGAAATGGCGCCGAGGAGGTGCGCGAAGAAGTACGGCACCAACACGACGAGACCGAACGTCAGCGTCCGCAGGATGGACCGGCCCTGAGCGGACAGCCGTGGGAGCCGACCGAACAGGACGCCGAGGAAGACGCCGAGGGTTATCAGGGCGTACACCGCGTTCACGAGGAACAGCTTCACGAACACGTCGAAGAGACCGCCGCCGACGGCCGTGACGGAGCCGGTGCGCTGAGAGATGGCCGTCCCGGCCTCGGAACTCCCCGAGAGAATCCCGAGCACGCCCTCGACGAACAGGCCGCCGGTCGAGAAGCCGACGGTGTACTGCGTCAGCCAGTAGACGAACGCCGCGGCGAAGACGAGCGTCAGCCCGTACACCGGGCGCTGGTCGGCGACGGCGTCCGGAGTCCGCCAGCGCTGGACGAGTTGGACGACCGCGGCGACGGCGAACAACACGAGGTAGTTGACGGCGACCTGCAGGTGGTACGACACCAGCGCGACCGTCCCGACCGCGAACAGGACCGAGACGGGCGTGACGTGGCCGCGCCACCGGCTCTCGACGGCGTCGGTGCCGGAGAACTGGTGTCTGAAAAAGAGGTACAGAAGCACCAGTCCGAGGAACGACGCCAGCGAGTAGGGGAAGAACATGAGCTTGAACCCGTTGAGGTTCACCGGCAGGAACAACAGCGCCGAGAACACGGCGATGAGGACCGCCCGCCGGTCGGAAACGACGAGCGAGACGAGAAGCGGGACGAACACGAGGTAGACGACCGAGACGAAAAACACCACGAGCATCATCGCCGTGGTGAGTTCGACGCCGAGGGCGGCGCTGAACATCCCCGCCGACACGTGGCCGCTCGGGTAGACGATTGCCAGCGGCGTCAGCGTCTCGGAGACGAGCGACTTCGCCCAGCCGAGGTGCGTCAGCGAGTCGTTGAACCCGTAGAAGTGGTACTCCCGAACGAGCGGGAGGGCGGAGACCGAGGCTATCGCGAGGGCCGCTAGCGCCACCCCACCGGCCGCGAACCGACTGCTCGGGGCGCGAACGACCACGACCAACGAGGTCAGTACCGCCACCGCCACGCCGACCCAGAAGACCGCTGGGGTCGACTGGTAGATTGAAACCTCGTACGCGCGCGCCGGCGACGCGCGGGCGACGAGGATACCGACGGCTATCGCGAGAAATCCGACGAGGAGGAGCGTTCTCGTGAGCCGCGAATCACGTTGCGTCATCCCGTGAGAGAAGGCGAGTAGCGTAGTTTGTTATTGAGCGTGTAATCGACTCAGTCGGCGTTATAGGCGTTCTTCGCGGTGTTTTTTCGAGCGTCGGTCGCCGGGCGTCCGACCACCGAGGGTCTGGCCGGCACAGAGACCCGGTGGAGCCGAGATACCGTTCGGTTCGGCGGCGCTCGACCCCGTTGCTCGAACGTATAGGTGCGTGATAACAAAACCCGACGCACGCGGATATCGGGCACCGATGTCACTCACAGTAGTCACGCCACAGACCGCCGAGCGAACCGGACGCGAGGGCCGTCGATGACCGGCTTCGTCGGCGGCGCGCTCGACGCGGCGACGCTCGACGCCTGCGCGGCCGAACTCCACCACGAAGACTGGTACGAGTCGGCAAGGCGGACGACCGGCCGGTTCGGCGTCTCGGTGCTCCACCACGGCGCGCGGGACCCCAAGGGCTGTACCGTCTGGGAAGACGGGCCGCGCGTGGGAGCGATATACGGCGCGGTGACGAACCTCGACGAACTCAACCTCGACGTACACGGGCTGTTCGCCCGGCTCTTCGAGGACCCCCACGACCTCCTCTCCGAACTCGACGGCTCGTTCATCGTCGTCGCCGTCGACGGCGAGGCGGAGCGCGTCGTGCTCGCCAGCGACAAACTCGGGACGCGACAGTGCTTCTACGTCGACGGCGAGCCGTTCGCCTTCGGGAGCGAAGTCGGCGCGCTGGCGACCCTCCTCGACGACCCGCAGGTCGACGAGCGCGCCATCAGCGACCTCCTTATGATCGGGCACGTCTGGGGCGACAAGACGCTCGTGCAGGGCGTGAAGTTCCTCCCCTCGGGGACCGTGCTCGACTACCGACCCGACGCGGGCGTCGACATCGAGTCGTACTGGCACCACACGTTCGAACAGAGCGCCGACGACTCCTACCTCGACGACCTCACCGAGGCCTACCGAGACGTCATCGCCGACATGGCCGACACGATAGACGGCGATATCGGCCTGTGGCTCTCCGGCGGCCTCGACAGCCGCTCGATGGCCGGGGAACTCAGCCGCTACCACGACCTCACGACCTACACCTACGACTCGAACCCCGCGAACGGGAGCAACCTCGAACTCGCCGCGAAGGTCTCGGAGGTGCTCGGCCTCGAAAACAGGCGCGTGCCGGTCGATTCGAACGCGCTCGTCGATTCCCTCGACGCGTCGGTCCAGCTGACCAGCGGGATGGTCGGCCTCTCGACGTTCGTCAACCTCGCGAACGTGTTCAACATCGAAGACATGCCCGACGTACTCATCGAGGGCTGTGGGCAGGGCGGGATGATGGGCGACGGCATCGGCCGGGCCGCCGTCGAGGGAAGCAAGTCACCCGAGGCGGCGCTCTACCGCGCGAAACACCGCATCGACGTTGACGACGTCCGCCGGCTCCTGCGGACGGAGTTCGACCCGATGACGACCTACCGCGAGGAGGTGCGCAAGAGCGACCAGCCGGACCTCTACAGCACCGCGATGGACTGCTACTACCGCAACTACTTCCCGCGGTGCGACTTCGCCAGCAACCCCATCGCCGAGAGTCAGGCCGGCACGCGGGTCCCGTTCAGCGACACCGGGTTCCTCCGGGCCGTGACGCGGATGCCGCTGTCGCACCGCGTCGGCTCGATTCCGTTCACCAACGGGAAGATTCCCGCCGGGACGGCCTACCCAAAGGTCGAACTGGTCCGCCGCCTCGACAGCCGACTCGCGGGCATCCCCTACGAGCGGACGAAGGTCCCGCCGGCGCGCCCGATGTGGCAACACGCCGCCGGCTTCGTCGTCGGCACCTCCGTCGACCGCATCCGCGAGCGCCTCGTCGGCGACGTCCACACCTACGGCGGCCGCTCCACCATCGGCGACTGGTACCGGACGAACCGCGCGCTCCGCGAACGGGTCGACGACCTGCTCGACTCGGCGTGCGAGCGCCCGTACTTCGACGCCGACGAGATTCGCCGCCTCCAGCGCGAGGAACGCACGGGCGAAGCCGAACACATGAGCGCCATCTCCGGCATCATCACCGGCGAGCTCTGGGTCCGCAAATACATCGACCGCGAGGGACGAGACGGCGGGGAGGGTGCCGTGAGTGCGACGGAGGCCGAAGACGCCCCGCAACCGGCCGACTGAGGCCGGGTTGGGCTCTCGGTTGGTTTTTTGGAATCGTTGGTCGTGAGGGAGAAGCGATTCGTTTCCGTCGACCCCCCGGGGGGTACGGGGGAATTGAGGGTCGACGGAAACGTTCTTTTGAATTCAGTTCGTACGCAACGTTACGCCCGTGATTTCGGGACGGTTTCAGACGAACCCTTGTGGGGTTGAAGCGATTTCGGGGTCGGCCGTTCCCGTCTCCTCGGCGAGTTTCAGACGAACCCTTGTGGGGTTGAAGCGCCCACGCTTAGCTGGGAGTGCATGTCGCATGACCAGTTTCAGACGAACCCTTGTGGGGTTGAAGCTCGGTATATCGAAGCGTACCACTTCGATGGCGAGACGGTTTCAGACGAACCCTTGTGGGGTTGAAGCAGTCCCTCGCCGAAGTCGCCGGTGTAAGATTTCTGGTTTCAGACGAACCCTTGTGGGGTTGAAGCGAGCGCATCGTCCGCGAGGGCGTCGAACAGTACATCGAGTTTCAGACGAACCCTTGTGGGGTTGAAGCGGGCTTAGTCAGCAGATGGTCGAAAACGAGGTCGAGTTTCAGACGAACCCTTGTGGGGTTGAAGCGAGTCGTACGCGACCGAACTCGCCCGCGCCTGCCTCTTGTTTCAGACGAACCCTTGTGGGGTTGAAGCGCGTCGTCAACCTGGACCTCGAACAGCACGTCGTTTCAGACGAACCCTTGTGGGGTTGAAGCATCGCGTCCTTGACCGTCTGGTACGCCACGTCGGTTGTTTCAGACGAACCCTTGTGGGGTTGAAGCGACGCGGACGCGACCGGACCGACCGTCGGCGACCTGTTTCAGACGAACCCTTGTGGGGTTGAAGCGACCAGGTGGGACGACGAGCGTATCATGGAAGAACTGTTTCAGACGAACCCTTGTGGGGTTGAAGCGCCGAGTCGCCGCCGCCGGGCCGCCCGCTCTCGGAGGTTTCAGACGAACCCTTGTGGGGTTGAAGCCTCTAGCGAAATCTACGTGAAAGTGATTTCGACAGAGTTTCAGACGAACCCTTGTGGGGTTGAAGCGACCACAGCGGTGCGTTGGGGTCGTCACGAGCGGTTTCAGACGAACCCTTGTGGGGTTGAAGCCGAATGATACTCTTCCCAATCGTCTCGCATCTTGCCGACAGTTTCAGACGAACCCTTGTGGGGTTGAAGCAGACTCCATATCGACGGCCTCAGGACCGCCTTTCAGTTTCAGACGAACCCTTGTGGGGTTGAAGCGACACGATTAGTAGCCGGCAGACTAACTTTGCCGGGTTTCAGACGAACCCTTGTGGGGTTGAAGCGACGGTCCCGAACCGGTGCCGGTGACCGACGGCGTTTCAGACGAACCCTTGTGGGGTTGAAGCACCCGTGGCGCTATCAAGACATACGGCGCGGTCGTGAACGGAAGTTTCAGACGAACCCTTGTGGGATTGAAGCAAACTCAGAGACTGACAAACCGTATATCGCGATATATTTACAGACGGACTTCAGTGAGTCTCGACCCATCAAATTTCGGGCATAAATTTATGTCGGGGAGCGTACAATCGGGAGTACAGCAATGAGTGCAGAGAGAGGTGTCGGATAACGGTGCGGATCATGGCTCACTTGTCAGCGCGCTCTGACGCCGCGTATCAGAACGATTACCACCACAAGATTCGCGGGCGAATATGGAACGCGCTCGACGGGACACCCTACGGGGAGCGACACGACTCCGGCGAGCCACCGGGGTTCGCTTACTCGAATCCGTTTCCGCCCCGAGATATGCGGGAAGGTGACGACCGAAAGTTACTGGTCGCGTCCCCCGACGAGGAACTGCTCGCGAACGTGGCGACGAATCTGCTCGACGACCGAGAGCTTAACGTCGGTGAGATGCCGTTTCACGTCGACGAGGTAACGTCACTCGAACCCGACGTGGGCGAACCCGGGACCAGAGGGACGCTCGAAACCGGGACCGGACTTCTCGTTCGAATCCCGCCGTGGCGGTGCGACGAGTACGGAATCGACCACCCCGGCGGCGATACCGCGACGTTCTGGCGACCGGAACACACCACGGCCCCGCTTCGAGAGCAGTTGGAGGCGAACCTCGACCAGAAACACGACCGGTTCGCTCACGACCATCTCCCCGGTCCGAGCGACGTCTCGGGCGACTTGTTCGACGGCTACGAGTTATTGAAGACGTTCGCGATTCCGCTGACCGTGACCGAGGGACAGGAGATGACCTACGTCCTGAGCAAGTGGAAGTTCGAGTACACCGTTCGGGACGACGACCATCGGAGACACCTGAACCTCGCGCTCGACTGCGGGCTCGGTGAGCGAAATTCGCTTGGCCTCGGGTTTATGAACGTCACAGAGCGGACGCGTCCGGGTGAGACGATGGGAGAGGAGCGCGATGCTTTCGCCTAACGAGTTCCGTGACCGCTATCCGGAAAGCGAGTTGTCCGACGAGCTTCCGGATTCGCCGGTCAGCTCGCTCCGAGATTTACAGTACCTCTACGGGAAGCTCTACACGCTCGCCACGACGGGTGGCGGAGAGTACGCTCCGTATCTCACACCGGACGCGGCACGAGACCTCGTAGACACGGATGATAGTCTGATTGTCGTCCGCATCGACGTCTCGGGAGACGAACCGAAGTTAGCCGACGATGCCCCTGGCCCGGTACTGGTGACGCGGTACACGAACGATCTGATTCAGCAGGTTGGACACTCGAAATACCCGGCCGCACGCGGAATCGACCACAGCGTCACCCACCAAGCCGGGCGAAACAGCGACCCTGAAAAACTCGCGCGATACGCCAAAGAGCGACTCACGAGGTGGGCGACCGACGACGTCGTAACAACCGCCGCAAGCGGTCATCCGGAAGGCTGGGTTATCAATCGTCTCGCCGAGCTCGGAACACGCGAAGGTGCGCTCGAAGCCATCGAAGAAGCGGTCGTTCGAGGCCTGGGCGGTGAATCTGCAACCGCGCTGTTGACGGTCCAAGTGAAGACCGAACGAGACGGGGATTATCGCTGGCCCGGGGATATCGCCGCGTTCAACGAGGCGATGCGTCAGCGCAAGCTATCGAAGCTCGTCACGAAGAACAAGGCCGACAACTCGTCGGGAGACGCGACCGACCTCGTAACCGGGGAACCCTCCCGGACGGTTGGAACCGCGGAAGATCCACAGAACTACTTCCTCGGCAAGCAACTCGAAAAGTTTCCCGGGCTCGATATCGAAAACGCGTGGCGTTCTCATCCGATTTCGGAGGACGCCGCGGTGACGGTGATGAACGCCGAGGCGTTCGTCGAGGCGTGTACCTATCGGACGTTCGGTGCCAAAGTGTACTACCTGCCGTATTTCTTCGGACAGCTGACGCCAGAGAGGGTTTACCGCCTCTACGAGATGCTGTTTAGTGCAGTCGAAGACGGCAGTGACGCGACACCAATCGAACTAGCGTACATGGAGGAACGGGAACTCGACGACTCCGACGCCAGGCTCCGATTCTACGTTTCGGCGGTCATGCCACACCAGATGTCTCGGTACGACGTCTTCGGCGAAACGCTGAACGGCCGCTTACACTTTCCAAGGGAGCTTGCGTTCACGCATAACCGATTCGTTCGAAACGCGTCCGCGTTCAACACGGACACCGACTGGACGGCACCGCTCCCGAAAAACGACAAGTGGGGACTACTGTCGGCGAACGACGAACAACTTCACGCGGTTTCGACGGGGTGGTACTTCTATCAGACGTTCGCGGAGCGGGACGACGCCGAAGCGGACGCGGACGACCCGCGAATCGAAGCGCTCGTGAGCGTGCTGAGCGGGGACGCGATAGCCGTCGACGTACTGCTCGAAGAGTACGTCACCCGCATCATCGACGGGGAGTCAGACGACGATTTCGAGGGATTTCCGTCGTTTCTGGTCGCCAGCCAGTTCGCACAGCTCTGCGCGCTAGCTGACGGCGATCTCGACCTGTTGAAGACGAACGACCCCGGGAAAAACCAGATTGCCCTCAAACCGACCTACGAGAGACTGACGATGCCAACACTAGAAGAGATCCTAATCGCCGACGGGGGCTACCCCGCCGAACAGAAACTCGAATCGTTCATCGATGAGACGCCCGCGCTCTCGCCGGCGCACGACGACGACGAAGACTCCGTGACCAGCGAGCGCCGAGGAGCGTTCCTTCTCGGCGCGCTCGTCGGCGACATCGGAAGCTACCAAGAGTACCACGAGGACCGCTCCACAACGCTTGTCGACCAGTATCCGGTCAAATCGATTACACGAGCGCGAATCAAGAAAGTCACTCAGGAAACCGTGGCCAAGACACTGACCTACACGCGTCAAGAAAAGAAAAGCGGCCAGCGCTATCCGGGGACGAAGGCAGAACATATCGTCGAGCGACTGCGAGAGACAGTTCTCGACCCCGACCCCGACGACTGGGAGATAGATACCGACGATCTCCGCTTCTACTACGCCCTCGGCGTGACCTACGGCATGAACGACCATCCGGACTGGGATCAACAGAGTAGCGACGCGAACGACGAACTAACGGCGGACGAGGAAAATTAAGATGACAGATACGAACGACACCGTCACGAATCGCTCGGAAATCGTATTCCTGTACGACGCGGTCGACGCCAACCCGAACGGGAACCCCCTCAGTGGGTCGAATCGACCTCGAATCGACCCGCAGACCCAACAGGCCATCGTCACCGACGTTCGGCTGAAACGCTATCTCCGCGACCAGTTGGACGACGACGGCCACGGCGTCTACATCAGGAACGTCCAACGCGAGGGGAACCAGTACACGCGGGGGGACCTCCTCGAAGACCGACTCAAAGACGTCGAACCGGACGAGTACGATCTCGATGACGACGAGGAGTCGGAACGGTTCCGAAACGACGTGTTCGGCGAGTTCCTCGACACCAGCGTCGACGTTCGATATTTCGGCGCGACGATGTCTGTCGATACCGACGACGTGTACGCCAAGCACCTCCCCGACCACTTCACCGGCCCCGTCCAGTTCTCTCCGGGGAAGTCGATACACGCTGTGAGCGAAAACGAGGAATACGACAGTCTCACGAGCGTTATCGCCACGCAGGACAACAAACAGCAGGGAGGGTTCGACCTCGACGACCACCGGATACAGTACGGACTCATCCGATTCCACGGACTCGTCGACGAACACGGCGCTGCCGACACGACTCTCACGGTCGGCGACGTCGAGCGACTCGACACGCTCTGCTGGCGCGCAATCAAGAACCAGACGATAAGCCGAAGCAAAGTCGGCCAGGAACCGCGGCTCTACTGCCGGGTCGAGTACGCCGACGAGAGTTTCCATCTCGGCGGCCTCGACAGAGATCTCGTTCTCGACGACGACCGTTCCAAGCCGGACGAGGAACTCCGAACGGTTCGGGATCTCACTCTCGAAATAGACGGATTCGTCGACCGGCTTGCGACCGCGAGTGACCGGATTAATCGGATTCGAGTCGTCGCGAGTGACGTCCTCGACGTCTCGTACGACGGAGAGGTGGGTGGTTCCGAACTCCTGTACAGCGCGGTTCGGAGGGCTGTGGGAGACGACGCCGTCGAGGTCGTCGACGTCTACGAGGAACACACCGAGACGCTTCCGACCGGCGACGCCGCATAACATGGGGCAGGAATCGTTGGACGAGTGGGTCGCTGACAGCGGTGACGGGCATCCGGACCGTTGTCTGTCGTTCACCGTCAGCGGTCCGTGGGGACATTTTCGGAGAGTCGAGGGGAACGTCGTCAAACAGACGTATCGTATCATTCCACGGACGACGGTAGCCGGGTTGCTGGCGGCCGTGCTCGGTATCGAACGCGACGGATACTACGACCTGTTCGCGTCGGGTTCCTCGGCGATTGCTATCGAGCCGGTTCGTGCGATTCGAACGCTCAACATGCCGATGAACACGCTGTCGACCGCGAGCGGGAACTTACAGTCACTCAACGGTCCCGGGAAAATCAGCGTGAAGCTACCGAATCCGACGGCGCTCCGTCAACAACACAACTACGAAGTGCTCGTCGAACCCGCCTACCGGGTCGACGTGTGGCTCGCCGAAACCGCTCGGTACAGGGAGCTTCGAGAGATGTTGGAGTCCGGGAAGTCACACTACGTTCCGAGCCTCGGTCTGTCGGAACACCTCGCGGAAATCGAATATCACGGGGAGTTCGACGTCGAGACCGTCTCTGAAAACGAGCGAATCGAAGTCGACTCCGCGGTTCCGAACGCGGTGGACGACGTCGTACTGCGAGCAGGGACGCGGTGTCAGGTGGAAGAGTCACCCGCGTTTATGCGAGCGGACTCCGGGGGTCGAACGACGACAGAGTTCACGACGTACGCGTACAACCCTGACGCCCAGCCGCTGGTAATCGACGGCATCGACACCGTCGCGGTCGACGGCCGGAACGTGGTGTTCGTCTGATGGCAGAGCGGTACTCGCATCCTCCGAACGATGCTCACGGCGGCGTTCCGCTGATCGACCACCTCGAAGATGTCGCCGAACGTGTGGGATACGCCGTTCCGGGCGACGCAACGACTCCGACCGGCGAACCGCTCCGGGCGGTCGTCGAGACGCTCGCGTACGTGCACGATTTCGGGAAGGCGACGACGTACTTTCAGGACTACCTGTTGCGGTCGAGCGAACCGCGGTACGAGCAGTATCGGTACCACGCGCCGCTCGGCTCTTTCGTCGCGTACTACGCGCTCGACGCCCAGAACTTCGACCCCGAGACGTGTCTCGCCGGCTTCGTGGCGGTCGCAAAACATCACGGCCGCCTCCCCGACGTTGCGGCGTACGTCTTCAGTCGGGCGAATCGTCGCGAGAACGTTTCGAAGGGGAACCAGAACGCCGCCGAGATGCAACAGGTGGCGATTGCGAAGCAAATCAAAGATATCGACGAGCACGTGCCGGAACTCGCCAGAGAGGTGTTTCAGAAGGCGACCGACGGAGAGGGGTCGTGGTCGTCCTTCCGGAGTTCGTTCACGGAACTCCTGGCTGAAGTCAGAGAATCGACGGGGTCGAGCGCAACGTCGATTAACCGGGAAACGCTCTCGGAGCGCTGTTACGGGCTCGTTTTAGAGTGTTGGGGGTCGCTGGTCCTCGCCGATAAAACGAGTGCGGCGGCCGCGGTCGATGCCGGCGCGTCCGCGGCGACCTACGCCGCAGAGAAGCCACCGTTCGAACGGCTCGACGAGTACATCGAGTCGATAGAGCGAACCGCTGACTCCGACCGACACGGGAACCGGAGCGAGCGATTGAATTTCCTCCGAGCGAAAGCGAGAGCGTCCGTTCTGTCGAACGTCGAATCGTTCGCCGACGCCGACGGTGGGGTCGCGACGGTAACGCTTCCGACTGGGATGGGAAAAACGCTCACCGGGCTGTCCGCGGCCCTCAGTGTTCGCGACCGACTCGGTGGGAAGCACGTGGTTTACGCGCTCCCGTTTACGAGCATCATCGACCAAGTCGTCGCCGAGGTCGAAGAGATATATCAAGTCGATACGACCGGGCGGTTGCTGACCGCGCACCACCATCTGTCCGAGGCGACAATCGTCGATGAAGACGACGAGAACGCCGACGAAGCGGATGCCAACGACGACGTCGCCGGGATGCTAGCCGAAAGCTGGCGCGCCGGAATGACGGTGACGACGTTCGTCCAACTGTTCGAAAGCCTCGCCGGGCCGGCCAACAAGCAGTCGATGAAGCTCCCGGCGCTCCGGAACAGCGTCGTCGTGCTGGACGAGCCCCAGAGTCTCCCGCTGGACTGGTGGAAGTTGGTTCCGCGGCTAGTGAGGATGCTGACCGAACAGTACGGGGCGACGGTTATCGCCATGACCGCAACGCAACCGCAGTTATTCGATGACGCGACTGAACTGGTCTCTGAGCCCGAAACATACTTCGAGGCGACAGAACGCGTCCAGTACGAACTGGATGGCTCGGCGACTCGGTATATCGAATCGCGGGAAGAACCGCGGTCGTATGCGGAGGCGGCAAATGCGATAGTCGACGGGACTGCCGGCGCCAACGGGGGCTCGGGCGACGAGACGAGTAAAGCGGAATCGGTGCTCGCGATTTGCAACACCATCGACAGTGCTCAAGCGCTGACAACGAACGTCACCGACGTGCTCTCCGATGCGGTATCAGTCGGCGCGATCTACACCGACGTGCTCGAAACCGCCGCCCCCGGGGACAGTACGGAGGTCGACGCGGAGACAGTCGCAGATCGAGTCGTCGACGCCGGAGGGCGGCCAGTCCTCCACCTCTCTACTCGATTACGTCCGGTCGACCGGCTTCGCCTCATCGAGACCGCGAAACTGCTCACCGAACGAGGTCGCTCGCTCGTCGTAGTTTCGACTCAGCTCGTCGAGGCCGGCGTCGACATCAGCTTCGACCGCGTCTACAGAGACCTCGCACCGATAGACAGCGTCGTCCAGGCCGCCGGGCGTTGCAACCGCTCGTTCGAGAGAGACAGAGGTCGCGTCGTCGTCTGGTGGCTCGAAGCGCCCGACGAACAGGCGAAGACGCCGTCGGAAGCGGTGTACAACCGGGGGACAGCGCTACTTCCCGTCGCGACCGAAACGCTCGACGATATCGGTGGGACCGAAGGGACGATTCCGGAAGCGACGGTTTCGAAAACGGCCGTCGAAGAGTACTACCGTCGGCTCCACGACGAGAAGAACGTCGGAAAAGACGCGTACGTCGAGTACGTGAACGACGCGAGAGCGGACGAACTCGCGGAGTTATCGCTGATCGAACAGCGGCGGAGCGTGGAGGTCGTCGTCTGTCGAACGGCCGAGGAACGGAAGCGAGTCGAGGCCGTCAGAGCGGCGTGGCAGGACTACGAATACGAAACGGTACGCCGGCTCGTAGACGGCTTGAAGGAAACGACCGTGTCCATTCCGATATATCGGAGTGATTCGAAGGAAGCAAAGGCGCTCAGCGACCTCCCGCGGATTCACGAGGACACCGAAACACGGTGGATCGACACGCGAGACGCCCGGCACGACAGCTACTTCGATTCGACGACCGGACTGGCCGCAGAGAGTAGCGTGGACAACCGGATTTTATGACGACGAAAGATCCGGTCGACCGACTGCTCGCGACCGCACGGGGAGCACCCGTCGACGAACCGTTTCGCGTAACCGGGGTGATGATGCAGTATTACCACGTCTGCGAGCGGGAGCTCTGGTTCGAGAGTCGGAACCTCGAAATCGATCGCGAGAACGCGGCCGTCGTAAGAGGGACGCGCGTCGACGAGACTGCATACGACGAGAAACGAGAGAACCTCCACCTCGGAATGATCTCTTTGGACTTGCTCGACGACGGCCGAGTCGTCGAAGTCAAACCCTCGTCGGCGCTCACCGAACCCGCCGAAATGCAACTGTCGTACTATCTGTGGTACCTCGACAGAGTCGCCGGCGTTCGTCGCGGGGGCGTTCTCGCGCATCCGCGAGAGCGCCGTCGAGAGTCGGTGGAACTCACGGACCAACGGGTAGAAAAGGTCGAGTCGGCGATTCGCTCGATTCACGAACTCGTACGCCGGCCCTCACCGCCTCCAGCCGAGCGAAAGCCCTTCTGCGATTCGTGTGCGTACCACGACTTCTGCTGGTGTTGACAATGGACAGGAACTATCACGTATTCTCCGACGGCCGACTCGAACGAAGCGACGATACGCTCAGGCTCGTCACCGAAACCGGCGAGAAGAAATACGTCCCAATAGAGAACGCGGAGGCGTTCTTCCTGCACGGACAGATCGACTTCAACACCCGGCTGATGTCGTTTCTCAACCAGCACACGGTCGCGCTCCACATCTTCGGTTGGGAGGATTACTACGCGGGGTCGGTGATGCCGAAGCGCGGCCAGACCTCCGGCCGAACGGTCGTCGAGCAAGTCCGTGCCTACGAAGACAGCGACCACAGGCGACGACTCGCGGCGGCAATCGTCTCAGCGAGCATTCACAATATGCGGACGAACGTCGTCTACTACAACAATCGAAATCGAGAGTTAGAAACCGAGATTTCAGATTTGGAGGCCGCATCGGCGCGCGTCGATCAGACGCGTCCGATTGACGAACTCATGGGCGTGGAAGCGACTGCCAGAAAAGCGTACTACCGGAGTTTCAATCAGATTCTCTCCGACGAGTTCCAGCTGGAGCGCCGCGAATACAACCCACCGCCGAACGAGATCAACAGCCTGATTTCGTTCGGCAACGCGCTCGTCTATGCCAACTGCGTCTCGGCGATTCGCGCGACAGCGCTCGACCCGGCGATTAGCTATCTCCACGAACCCGGAGAGCGTCGCTACTCGCTATCGCTCGATCTCGCCGACCTGTTCAAACCCGTCCTCGCTGATCGCGTCCTGTTTCGACTTATCAACAGGAATCAGATTACTCCGAGCGATTTCGAGTCCGAGCTCGGGGCCTGTCTCCTCAACGAAGGCGGTCGAAAGACGTACACGAAAGCGTTCGAGGAAACGCTCGAACGGACCGTCGACCACCCGAATCTCAACCGTAAGGTGAGCTACCAGTATCTGATGCGACTCGAAGCGTACAAACTCAAAAAACATCTACTGACCGGGGAGGAGTACGACCCCTTCGAACGGTGGTGGTGAGATGTACGTCGTGATGGTGTACGACCTCGAAGCCGACCGGACGCACAAAGCGCTCAAACTGGGGCGACGCTATCTGACACACGTGCAAAACTCCGTCCTCGAAGGCGAAATTTCAGAGGGAGATTTAGCGACACTTCGAAACGAGGTCGAAGACCTGTTGAAGCCGGGTGAGTCAACGATCATCTACGAACTATCTTCGGACACACTTCTCAACCGCTCGGTCTACGGCGACGACCCGACCGACGAGAAACGCTTCCTCTGAGTTCCGTCGACCCCCCGGTCGACTCGGGTTACTGAAGGTCGACGGAACTTCTTTATCATAGTCACCCTTCAGAGAGCCTGTGTCCTCGATATCGGACATGGTTTCAGACGAACCCTTGTGGGGTTGAAGTGGATGGGAGTGTGTCTTGTCCCATGTCTGATGTAACAGTTTCAGACGAACCCTTGTGGGGTTGAAGTCATCCCGAACGACGACCCCGGCATCCAGAAGAACCGTTTCAGACGAACCCTTGTGGGGTTGAAGTGAGCCAGCCGACCTCATGGGTTGGTGCACCCACGACCCCGTTTCAGACGAACCCTTGTGGGGTTGAAGTGCGGGATTGAGACTGCATGTACTACTCAGGATAATCGTTTCAGACGAACCCTTGTGGGGTTGAAGTCCCAACACGACCGACGCGAACGGCGTCCTTCCCGGCGTTTCAGACGAACCCTTGTGGGGTTGAAGTAGGGTATCGCCCGTCTGTAGCGGCGTCTCCATCTGGTTTCAGACGAACCCTTGTGGGGTTGAAGTACGTAGCGGTAGGTTCCGCCGGCAGAGACGACGGCGTTTCAGACGAACCCTTGTGGGGTTGAAGTAGCGACGACCGTGCCCTCGCGCGTCTCGACCTCGACCGTTTCAGACGAACCCTTGTGGGGTTGAAGTGACGCGACGACGTGCCACGCGGCAATGACGACGAACGGTTTCAGACGAACCCTTGTGGGGTTGAAGTTCAAGGAACCGGTCGGCCTCGTCGATAGACCGGACCGTTTCAGACGAACCCTTGTGGGGTTGAAGTGTCCGATCCGCTCACCACGTCGTCGAGGAGGGTCGCGGTTTCAGACGAACCCTTGTGGGGTTGAAGTGTCCCCGCGACCGCCTCGAACTCGATTTGGGTGCGGGTTTCAGACGAACCCTTGTGGGGTTGAAGTCGTCCGGGCGCTCACGCGATAGCGATACGTCGTCCCCGGTTTCAGACGAACCCTTGTGGGGTTGAAGTGTCATCACGCGTGTTCGGCCCCGTCGGAATCGTGATCGTTTCAGACGAACCCTTGTGGGGTTGAAGTGTGTTTGGTGGGGGTAAAGACCCTAAGACGTGTCGTTTCAGACGAACCCTTGTGGGGTTGAAGTCAGTCCAAGCGAGGTTGTGCTTTGAGCCCGCTCCGGGTTTCAGACGAACCCTTGTGGGGTTGAAGTCATCGCGGAGGGGAACGACTCGGCGTCCGACCGCATGTTTCAGACGAACCCTTGTGGGGTTGAAGTGAGCGCGAGGTCTCCGGCCGGGCGCTCATCACGCTCGTTTCAGACGAACCCTTGTGGGGTTGAAGTTTGTCGAACAGCACGTAGTGCTCGGGATCGACATCGTGTTTCAGACGAACCCTTGTGGGGTTGAAGTGACGAGTCGCCGGGTTGGATGCGCATCAGTCACCAGTTTCAGACGAACCCTTGTGGGGTTGAAGTTCCGAGCCATGGGACGATGGGGTTGGTCGCGCCGGTTTCAGACGAACCCTTGTGGGATTGAAGTATGGGTTTGAGGGTCTTTGGTTGGCCGCGACGGCCGTTTCAGACGAACCCTTGTGGGATTGAAGCATCGCGGACTCTGACGGGTCGGACGTGTCGGCCGGGTTCCAGGCGAACCCCTGTGGGATTAAATCGAAGAGTCGTTGAGACGAAAACGCGCGAGAGAGACAGAGCCCGGCGCTACGCCGCCTCGGCGTACATCGCCACCAACTCGTCCGCGTTCGACTGCCACGAGTAGCGCTCTTCGATGACCGCCCGGTTCGTCCGGCCCATGCGGACGGCCTCCTCGGGGTCGGAGACGAGTCGGGCGAGCGCCCGCGCCAGTTCCTCGGCGTCGCCGGGTGCAACGAGAATTCCGCGGTCGTCGGTGATGACCTCGGGGATACTGCCGACGGGCGTGGTCACGATGGCGTTGCCGCCGGCCATGCCTTCGAGCATGGCGATGGGAAGCCCCTCCGCGTAGGTCGGGAGGACGAACACGGTCCCGCGGCCGAGGAGGTCGCGTTTGTCCGCCTCGGAGAGGAAGCCGAGATACGAGACGTTGTCGTGGGCGTCGGCGACGGCCTCGGCGCGGTCGGCGTGGGGGCCGCGGCCGCCGATGCTCACTTCGAAATCGAGACCGGGCGTCGATTCGAGTCTCTCGACGGCGTCGAGGAACTCGCGGATGCCCTTGCGGTCGATGAGGTTCGAGACGAAGACGAGGTGGACGGGGTCGGTCGGGTACGTCGGGTCGTACTCCGCGGGCTCGACGGCGTTGGCCATGACGTGGACCTTCTCCTCGCCGGCGAGGCGGGAGACGAGGCCGCGCCAGTACTCAGAGAGGACGACCACGTCGTCGACGGCGTCGAAGACGAGCGACTGGAGTCGGCGGACGACCCGCGAGTCGGTGGCGAGGAAGTCGTCGAACGACGAGCCGTGGATGTGGAGGACGACGGGGACGCCCCAGACGTACTTCGAAAACAGGGCGAAGAACGCCGCGCGGTAGAACGAGTAGGTGTGCGACGAGTGGACGTGGACGATGTCCGGGCGTCGCTGGAAGGGAAACAGGGCGACGGCGACGAGCGACGAGAGGAGCATCCGCGCGGCGAGTTCGAGCCCCTCGCCCTTCGGCGCGGTGTAGCGCGTGTAGACGCGCACGTCCATCCGGTCTTCGAGGTAGCGACGCTGTTCGGTGATGTATCGGTCGATGCCGCCGGTTCCTTTCGGGCCGACGATGAGGAGTGTTTGCTTGGGCTTCATGGGTTGGTTCTGCGGGTCGTGGTCGAGGAGTCGCGGACTCCGACTCGAGTCGCGGGACGCGTCGAGGCGGGCGCGAGCGCGCGCCGGTCGATACGCGAAAATTGGGCGGTTCAGGGGTTAGTTATGGGTCGGTTGACCGTCTTCGAGGGCGGACGGAGACGCCGCGGGAACGCCTTCGATGACGTCGGAACGTCGGCGACGGCGGCGGGGTCGCGACGAGGCACCGACTACGCCGGAACGGTGTGTCGCGTCAGCGAGTCCACCGTCTCGACGGAGCCGTAGTTCAGCGCCACCTGGACGATGACGTCGGTGAGGTTGACCTTGTCCGCGAGGAGCGCGTCGCGCTTGTCGGCCCAGCGGGCCTTCGCGCCGTCGTCGGCGAGGAGTTCCTCGGCGCGGGCCATCACGTCGTCGAACGATTTGAGGTTGGAGATGAGTCCCTGCCGTTCGAGTTCGACGAAGTTGCCCATGTCGTCGTCGCCGACGAAGGAGTTCGACCGGATGGCGGGCGTCCCGAGGAGCGCCGCCTCGGTGACCATGGTCTGGGTGTCGGCGACGAGCAGGCTCGCCTCGGCGAGCACGTCGTGGACGAGCGCGGGGTGGAAGTCGAACGGCCGGGTGTCGAGGTCGCCGTCGCGGCGCTCCTCGCTCTCGTCGAGGACGAAGACGGTCGCGCGCGCGCCCAACATCGAGATGAGTTCGCGGCGGCGCTCGGGGGTGAACCCGCCGTGACCCACGTCGTGGTGCGAGCCGAACGCGTTGAACCGGACGACGACGAATTTCTCGTCGGGACCGAGGCCGAGTTCGGCCCGGATATCGACCGAGGGCTCGTACACGTCGGGGTGGAGGTACGCGGTCTCTTTGAACCCGCGGAACTGGTAGTGGTTGTCCGCGAGGTCCTTCCCGAAGGTGTGCGGCGTCAGAATCGCCTTGGCGAACGGCCGGGAGACGACGTGGTCCAGCGAGGTCGGCTCGGAGTCGAGCAGGAGGACCACGGGCGTCCGCGAGACGGCCCCGGCGTGGGCCGCGTAGCCGCCCATCCCGAAGATGAGGTCGGGTTTGAACCGCCGCACGGCCCGGAAGATGTTGACGTAGTGGAACGGGAGCGACCTGAAAAGCGAGTACTTCGTCGTCCCGCAGGAGCCGTAAATCTCGTGGGGGAGGTCGTAGTATTCGAGGAGGTCCTTGGTACAGCCGTAGTCGCGGCCGAGGACGAGCACGTCGTGACCCATCGCCTGAAGCTCTCTGACGGCGTACTTGTAGAGGTGGACGTGCGCGGGCGTGTTGGTGAAGAACAGGTATCGCATACTCTCTGGAGATGCCACGCGCCCCGCAAGAGTAGTTATACGGCGTCTACCCACCGATTTCGGTCGAGTCGACGCCGACCGCCGACAGCGAAAATCGGCCCGAAGTCGTTACGGTCGCCATAACAAAATCCGGACGAGCACTCGGGTTCCCTGACCGGGCGCTCGCGCACCGTTTCGCCCATCCGCACCCGACGCGGGAGGAAATCTCGCCTTCCACAACCGCTCGCCGACGCGCCCCACAAACCAGATGTCTCAAACGCCTATCCCCACTCGCACCCCCCAACGACGAACCGCCGACACGGACGCGACGGCGCGGGGCCACTCGACCGGAACGACGAACCGCCGACACGCGGCGGCTGGACCGACCGCAACGACGAACCGGCCGACCGCAACGACGAGCCGACCGACCGGGAGCGACCGCTGATGTTCCCGTGGGAACACGCCGCCGTCGGCTACATCCTCGTCTCTCTGTGGGCGCGGGTGACCGGCCGGCGACTCGACGGCTGGGCCGCGCTGGCGGTGCTGTTCGGAACGCAGTTCCCCGACCTCGTCGACAAGCCGCTGGCGTGGTCGTTCGGCATCCTCCCGAGCGGTATCTCTGCGGCGCACTCGATTCTCGTCTCCATTCCGTTCTCGATAGCCGTCGTGGCCGCCGCGCGGCGCTACGGGGCGACGACCGTCGGGGTCGCTTTCTCCCTCGGCTACCTCTCGCACATCCCCGCGGACCTGCTGTACAACGGCTTTTTCTTCGGGAACTACGGCGTGATTCGGGCGTTCCTCTGGCCGCTGTCCCACGGGAGCGAGTCGTCGATGGGCGGCTTCTTCGCCCAGACGTGGTTCTACCTGCGCCGTTTTGTCGTGTTCCTCCGCCGGCCCGGGGCGTGGATTCTGGTCGCGTTCGAACTCGCGTTGCTCGGGAGCGCCTTTCGACTCTGGCTCGGTGACGGCGCGCCCGGTGTGGAGCTTCTCAAGCGCTCTGTGACCGGAATCCGCCGCGGCGTTACGAAGTGACTGCGACCGGAATCCGGGCGGCAACCACTCCATAACAAAGCCCTCACCGAGACTGAATTTCGCTAAGGCAGGCAGACTCCCCGCCGACATGATATGAGATTCCAGATTTTCCAGTCGACCCGGCCGACCGCTGAGTCGACACAGACGGCCGACGGAGCGCGACCGACGCGAGGTGGACGCCGATGAGCGCCGAGGTGGGCGTCGAGTCCCACGTCGACGACGGCGTCACCATCGGCTACGGCGACGGCGACGACCCGGTCATCGGCGACCGGGCGCGAATCCGCGCCGGCACCATCGTCTACGACGACGTGACCATCGGCGACGACTTCGTCACCGGCCACAACGTCCTCGTCCGCGAGCACACGGCCATCGGCGACCAGGTCCTCCTCGGGACCGAGACGGTCGTCGACGGCACCACGACCATCGGGTCGCGCGTGAGCATCCAGACGAACGTCTACATCCCCACCAACACCCGCATCGGCGACGACGTGTTCGTCGGGCCGGGCGTGGTGATGACGAACGACCCCTATCCGGTCCGCACCGACGCGGAGCTGGTCGGTCCGATAATCGAGAACCACGCCTCAATCGGCGCGAACGCGACGCTCCTCCCCGGCGTGACGGTCGGCGAGGGCGCGTTCGTCGCCGCGGGCGCGCTCGTCGTGAACGACGTGCCGCCGCGCACCCTCGCCGTGGGCGTCCCCGCCGTCCACCGCGACCTGCCGGAGCAACTGCGGGGAGAAAACAGGATACGACGATGAGTGCAGACCACATCCCCATCGCCGCGCCCCAACTCGGCGCGGCGGAACGAGACCGAATCGCGGCCGTCCTCGAAAGCGGCATGATAGCTGACGGCCCCGAGGTTCGGGGCTTCGAGCGGGAGTTCGCCGACTACTGCGGGGCCGACCACGGCGTCGCCACCTCGAACGGAACGACGGCGCTCCACGCCGCGCTCCACGCGCTCGGCGTCGGCCCCGGCGACCGCGTCCTGACGACGCCCTTCACGTTCATCGCGACGGCCAACGCCGTCGCTTTCGCGGGCGCGGAGGTGGACTTCGTCGACATCGACCCGCGGACGTACAACATCGACCCCGACGCGCTCGAAGCGCGACTCCGGGCCGGCGAACGGGTGGACGCCGTCATCGCGGTCCACCTCTACGGCCTCCCCGCCGACATGACGCGGCTCGCGGAACTCGCCGAGGAGTACGACTTCCTGCTCGTCGAGGACGCCGCGCAGGCCCACGGCGCGGAAGTCGAGGGACGGCGCGTCGGCTCCTTCGGCGACGCCGCGTGCTTCTCGTTTTACCCGACGAAGAACATGACCACGAGCGAGGGCGGCATGATTACGACCACCCGCGCCGACGTCGCCGAGCGCGCCGCCCGATTCGTGGACCACGGCCGCGTCTCCGGCTACGAACACGCCGAGGTCGGACACAACTTCCGCATGACGAGTCTCGCCGCGGCCATCGGCCGGGTCCAGCTCGAACGCCTCCCCGAGTTCACTCGCGCGAGACAGGCCAACGCCGCCGCGCTCACCGAGTACCTCGAAGGGTCACCGGTCACGACGCCCCACACGCCGCCGGACCGGACCCACGTCTTCCACCAGTACACCGTCGCCTGCGACGGTATCGAGCGCGACGCCCTCAAGTCGTACCTCGGCGCGAAGGGCATCGCCACGGGTGTCTACTACCCGAAGCCCGTCCACAAGCAACCCGCCTACGAACACCTCGCGGTGTCGGCCCCCGTCGCAGAGGAAGCCTCGGAACGGGTGCTTTCTCTCCCGGTCCACCCCGGACTCAGCGAGGCCGACGTGGAGCGCATCGGGACTGCGGTCGCCAACTACGTGGAGGTGGCGAGGTGAGCCGAGAACCCGCCGAACTCCGCGCCGACGGCGGCCGAGAGCGGCCGGTCCGAGCGGGCGTCATCGGCGTCGGGTCGATGGGGTCCAACCACGCGCGAGTCTACGCGGAGCTTCGCGGCGTCGAACTGGTCGGCGTCGCCGACGCGGACGCAGAACGCGCCGCCGAGGTCGCCGCCGACTTCGGCACCGACGCGTACGGAATCGAGGACCTGCTCGACCGCGTGGACGTGGTGACGGTCGCGGTGCCGACGCCCTACCACGCGTCGGTCGCCCGGCAGTGCATCGACGCCGGCGTCCACGCGCTCGTCGAGAAACCATTCGTCGACGACCTCGGCGTCGGCGCGGAGTTAGCCGCGCTCGCGGAGGACCGCGGCGTCGTGCTTCAGGTCGGCCACATCGAGCGGTTCAACCCGGCCGTCCGCGCCCTGCCCGACCTCCTCGACGGCGTCGAACCCATCGCAATCACCGCGAACCGGCTCGGGCCGCCGCTGAACCGCGAGATGGGCGACGGCGTCGTCATGGACCTCATGATTCACGACATCGACGTGGTGCTCTCGCTGGTCGACGCCGAGGTCGACCGCGTGGCCGCGACCGCCACGCCCGACGAGCAGTACGCGACGGCGCAGTTGACCTTCGAGAACGGCGTCATCGCCTCGCTCACGGCGAGCCGACTCACCCAGCAGAAGACGCGGACCCTCGACATCACCGCGCGCGACCGACTCATCCGGGTGGACTACCTGAACCAGTCGGTCCAGATTTTCCGCCAGTCGCGGCCGGACTACCTCCGGGACAACGGGGGCGTCCGCTACCGCCACGAGGTGGTCATGGAACAGCCGATGATTTCCACCGGCGAGCCGCTGAAACACGAGTTACAGGCGTTCGTCGACGCCGCCACCGACGGCGGCCCGGTCTTCGTCTCGCCGGCTGACGGCCTGCGCGCTATCGACCTCGCCCGACGCATCGAGACCGACGCCGAGTCGACGGTTCGGAGCGTCGAGACCGCGGAGAACGCGACGACCACGGAACCATCGGAGGGCCGGCAATGAGCCGCGAACGCCCCGGACTCTACGGCTCCGACCGCTCGCCCGACGAACAGAGGCGGGCCCTGCGCGCCGGCGAAGTCCCCGTCGCGGTGTACGGCCTCGGGAAGATGGGCCTCCCGCTGGCGGCCGTCTACGCCCGCGCGACGGGCAACGTCACCGGCGTCGACATCAGCGAGGACGTGGTCCGCGGCGTCAACGACGGCGAGTGCCACGTAGCGAAGGAACCGGGACTGCCCGAGTTAGTCGCCGAGCAGACCGAACGCGGCGCGCTCCGGGCGACCACCGACAGCGTCGACGCGGCCGAGGGAGCCGCGATTCACGTCATCATCGTCCCGACCCCGCTGACCGACGACCGCGAACCCGACCTCGCGGCGTTCGAGGCCGTCCTCGACAGCATCGCGCGGGGCCTCGCTCCCGGCGACCTCGTCGTCGTCGAGTGCACCGTCCCCCCGGGGACGAGCACGGACCTCGTCGTCCCGTATCTCGCGGACCGAAGCGGTCTGTCGGCCGGCGAGTTCGGCGTGGCGTTCTGCCCCGAGCGGACCTCGTCGGGGCGGGCGCTCCGCGACATCACCGAGTCGCACCCGAAAATCGTCGGCGGCGTCGACGCCGAAAGCACCCGCGTCGCGGCGCTCGTCTACGGCGAGATTACCGCGAACGAGGTGATTCCCGTGGGCGACGCGACGACCGCGGAGGCCGTGAAGCTGTTCGAGGGCGTCTACCGCGACGTGAATATCGCGCTCGCGAACGAACTCGCGCGGCTCCGCGACGACCTCGGCATCGACGTGACCGAGGCCATCGACGCGGCCAACACCCAGCCGTACTGCGACATCCACGCGCCCGGGCCGGGCGTCGGCGGCCACTGCATCCCGTGGTACCCGTACTTCATCACGAGTCGAGTGGACGCCGAGACGCCCCTCCTCCTGACCGCCCGCGAGGTCAACGACAGCATGCCGGCGTTCACCGCCGACAAACTCCGCGACGAGCTGGCCGCGGCGGGCCGAGAGATTCGGGGCGCGACCGTCGCCGTCCTCGGCGTCACCTACCGCCCCGGCGTCGCTGAGACCCGCGCGACGCCCGCCGCGGGCGTTATCGACCGACTGAACGACCTCGGCGCGACCGTCCTCGCGGTCGACCCGATGCTCCCCGACGAGGTCGTCGCGTCCTTCGGCGCGACCCCCGTCTCGCTCGCCGACCTCCCGACCCGCGCGCTCGACGCGGCCGTGGTCGTCACGCCGCACGAGGAGTTCGACGGCATCGACTGGGCCGCCTTCGACGACCTCGTCGTCGTCGACGGCCGCGGCACCCTCGGCGACATCGGCCACCGCGTGTACGAAATCGGCGGCGGACCGCGGGGCGTGGCGTCCGAGACCGAATCGGAGCTGGAGGCCGAAGTTGCAGTCGAGGCCGACTCGGCGCACGGAGGGCCGGGCCGATGAGCCGTCTCAAAGTGCTCTCGGTCGTCGGCGCTCGCCCCCAGTTCATCAAGGCGTTCCCCGTCTCCGACGCGCTCAGACGCGACCACGACGAGGTGCTCGTCCACACCGGCCAGCACTACGACGAGTCGATGTCGGGCGTGTTCTTCGACGAACTCGCCATCCCGGAGCCGGACTACAACCTCGGGGTCGGCTCGGGCGGCCACGCCGCCCAGACCGCCGAGATGATGACCCGGCTGGACGCCGTCGTCGCCGACGAGGCCCCGGACGTGGTGCTCGTCTACGGCGACACCAACTCCACGCTCGCGGCGGCGCTCGTGGCCGCGAAGCGCGACCCCGTGCTGGCGCACGTCGAGGCCGGCCTGCGGAGCCACAACTGGGCGATGCCCGAAGAAGTCAACCGCGTGGTCACCGACCACTGTTCGGACCTGCTGTTCGCGCCCTCCGAGTCGGCCGCCGAGACGCTGGCGGCCGAGGGCATCCGCGACGGCGTCTCCGTGACCGGCGACGTGCAGTACGACGCGGTCCTCCGGGTTCGCGAGGCCGCCCGCGAGCGGTCGACGATACTCGGCGACCTCGACCTCCGAGACGGCGAGTACGTCCTCGCGACGGTCCACCGCGCCGCCAACACCGACGACCGCGACCGTCTCGAAGGCATCGTGGAGGGGTTGGCGTCGTCGGAACTCCCGGTCGTCTTCCCGGTCCACCCCCGGACCGAGGGGGCGCTCGAAGCCAGCGGCCTCTGGTCGCGGCTCGCAGACGCCGAGAACGTCGTCCCCGTGGAGCCGGTCGGCTACCTCGATTTCGTCCGCCTGCTCGACGGCGCGGAGCGCGTCGCCACCGACTCCGGCGGCGTCCAGAAGGAGGCGTTCTACCTCGACACCCGGTGTCTCACGCTCCGCGACGAGACCGAGTGGACCGAAACCGTCGATGCCGGCTGGAACGTCCTCGTCGGCGCGGACGCGACCGCGATTCGGGCGGCGCTGGCCGACGACGACCCGCTCCCGGAGAAGCCCTCGCTGTACGGCGACGGGAGCGCCGCCGAGCGAATCGTCGCCGCGCTCTCGGAGTACGAAGATGCGTGATTCGAGTACGCGCGATGCGAGCGTTCGCGAGGTGAGTCGCTCGTGACCCGCACGGAACCGAGCGAATCTGCCCCCGGCTTCGCCGTCTGTCTGACCCACGACGTGGACCGCCCGTACAAGACGTATCAGGGGCTGTACTACGCCGCGAAGTCGAATCCCGGCTACCACCTGCGGACGCTCCTCCGGCGGGAGAACCCCTACTGGCAGTTCGAGGATATCATGGCGCTCGAACGCGACCTCGGCGTCCGCTCGTCGTTCTACTTCCTCAACGAGCCGAGCCTCCTCGAAACGGGGTCGCTGTCGGACTGGCTCGAACCGAAGAACTGGGTCGAACACCTCGGCCGGTACGACCTCGACTCGGAGTCGGTCGCCGCGGCCGTCCGCGACCTCGACGAGGGCGGCTGGGAAGTCGGCATCCACGGCTCGTTCCGGTCGTGCGACGACTTCGACCGCCTCCGGGCCGAAAAGCGAGAACTCGAAGCGGTGCTCGGCCACGAGGTCGTCGGCGGCCGCCAGCACCACCTCAAACTCGGGCCGAACACGTGGCGCTACCACCGCGAACTCGGCTTGAAGTACGACGCCAGCCCCGGGTCGAGTTCGGAAAACGGCTTCCAACACGGTTACCGGCCGTTCAGACCCTTCGGCGACGACTTCGTCGTCTTCCCGCTGACGCTGATGGAGGTGTCGCTTCCCGACCCCGGGTCGGCGTTCGACGAGGCGTGGGCGGAGTGCGAGCGCCTACTGGACGAGGCCGAGGCGAATGACGCCGTGATGACCGTGCTGTGGCACCCGCGGTATTTCAACGAAGACGAGTTCCCCGGCTACCGCCGGCTCTACCGCCGCATCGTCGAGCGGGCGCTCGACCGCGGCGCGTGGGTCGGTCCCGTCGCCGGCTACTACCGGACGTTCCTCGCTGAGCGCGATTCCGGCGAGGAATCGCGCGAGACGGAGACCGAAAGCGCGACCGCCGGCGGCGCGGGCCGCTCGCCGTCGCCGTAGAATCCGACGTCGTCGGTCGGTATCGGCCCCATAACAAAGCCACCAGCGGGCTTCCTCTCGGACAGCCAGTACCCTCAGAGAGGCCATTCTGTATCATGAACCCATCACCGAAGACACAGTATCAACGCGACGCCGGCACCGACACGGAGCGACTCCAACGGTACGTCGACGTGCTCGACGACGTGCTCGACTACGCCCGCGAACGCGACTACAAGGGCTGGGACTACGGCGACGGCATGAGTAGCAGGCTCCTGCTTTCGGTCCCCATCGACAACCGCTGGTTCAACCTCGCGGTCCAGGAGTTCATCAAGCGCTCGCCCGTCAACGTCCGCCCGCTGTTCCTCGTCGAACAACGCCGGAACTTCAAAGGCATCACGCTGTTCGCCATGGCGAACCGGACCCGCGCCCAGTTGGCCGAGTGGTTCGACGGCGACCGGCCGGCGGAGACGTACCGCGACGACGCGGCGGCGCTGACGGAGTGGCTCGTGGAGAACCAAGCCGAGGGCCACAGCGGCTTCGCCGGCAGTCACCGCCACGTCATCCAGCACATCTCCGGTCGCAACGGCCCGCGGTCGGGGATTCCCCACTCGCCGAACATCGTCTCGACGTCCTACGGCGTCAAGGCGCTCCTCGCCGGCCGCGAGTTCGACCCGGACTACCCGGACATCGCCAAGACCGCCGTGGACGTGATGCTCGACGACCTCAACTACCGACCCAAGGACGACGGCGCGGTCATGGACTACTACCTCTCGCACCCGAAGGACAGCTACACGCTCAACGCGCTGGCCATCGGGGCGCGGCTGTTCGTCGAACTGTACGACCACTTCGGCGACGAGGAACTGCTCGAACGCGCCGAGAAGGTGTACGACTTCGTCGCGTCGAAGCAGACCGACCGCGGCGGCTGGTACTACCGCGAGCCCGCGAGCGCCTCGCACCTCTCGATGGACAACCACCACAACGGCTTCATCGTCGAGTGCTTCCAGCGCCACGAGCAACTCGTCGGCAGTGGCCGATACGACGAGACGCTCGAACGCGGGCTCGACTTCTACGCCCGCGAGCTGTTCGACGAGGACGGCGCGCCGAACTTCGACGAGGAGCACCCCTACCCGCGTGACATCCACGCGACGGCCCAGGGCATCCTCGTGTTCACCTACGCCGGACAGTACGACCGCGCCGAACGCGCTATCGACTGGGCGCTCGCGAACATGTACGTCCCGTCGGAGGGTCGGTTCTACTTCCGCAAACACCGCCTGTACACCAAGCGCATGACGCTCATGCGGTGGTGTCAGGCGTGGATGGCCTACGCCATCGCCGAGTACGTGGCCACCAGAATCGCCGACGAACCGACCCACGGCTACGGCATCGACGCCGACGGTATCGAGCGCCTACGGGCGGCGGCAGAGACTCCCTGACGGCGGGCAGGCCGGCGCGAACGCCGGCTAGTCGCTTCATAACAAATCCCCGTCCTCCCGTCACAGTAGTCCGAGAATGTCTTTTCGAATGATACACGCAGACGCGGCCCGACCGGACCGCGGGTCGATTTACGGGGCCGCCGCGTCAGCCGGTGAGTCGGCTGATTTCGGGGGGTTTGAACGGGGAGTTGGAGGCCGTCGAGTCGGGCGAGACAGCCGGGCCAGCCCCGAACCGTGTCGTCGAGGGCCGCGGACGAAGTACGAACACCTGACGTCTCCCAGCCCATGACCATCGAGATTACCGAGTTCGACCACCGCGACCGCGACGAGTGGGACACGTACGTCGAGCGGTCGAGTCAGGCCAGCCTCTTTCACCAGTACGAGGCGCTTCGGCTCCAGGCGAAGTACTCGAACTCGAAGCTCCACCTGCTGGTCGGCTACAAGACCGAGGAGCCGGTCGGCCTGTTCCCCGTCTTCGAGATTCGAAAGGGGCTGGTCAAGACGGCGTTCTCGCCGCCGCCGCACATCGGCGTCCCCTACCTCGGACCCGTGATGCTCGACGCCGGCAACATCAAGAGCCGCAAGTTCGAGCGCCGCCGCAACCAGTTCATCGACGGCTGTACCGAGTGGATAGGCGGACACATCGGTCCGAACTACACGCACGTCCGCGTCGGCGACTACTACACCGACATGCGGACGTTCCTCTGGGGGGGCTGTGACGTATCGCCGAAGTACACCTACAACGTCGACCTGACCCGCGGCGAGGACGACCTCCTCATGTCGTTCAGCCGGAGCGCCCGGCGGAACATCCGCGACGGTCGAAAGCTCGTCTCCGGCATCGAAGAGGGCGACCGCGACGATATCTGTTCGATTCTCACGCTGGTCAAAGACCGCTACGAGGAACAGGACCTGTCGTTCGACGTGCCGCCGCAGTTCGTCATGGACCTGTACGACTCGCTTCCGGCGGGGCAGGTCCGGCCCTACGTCTTCCGGTACGACGGGACGTTCGTGAGCGGGATTATCGTCCTCCAGTACGGGGACACGCTCTACCGCTGGCTCGGCGGCGTCCGACCCCAGCGGGACTTCGGCATCGACGTCAACGACCTGCTGGACTGGCGTATCATGCGCGACGGGATGGACGACGGGATGCGCCGCTACGACCTCGTCGGCGCGAACAACCGCCGGCTCAACCGCTACAAGAGCAAGTACAACCCCGAACTCGTCACGTTCTACCAGATCGAACACGGCGCGCTCCCGGTCAGAACCATCGCGCACCTGTACAAGAGCCGCCTCGGCCCCGGCATCGAGATGCTGTCCCGGGGAAACGGGAACGGGGCGAGCTTCCCGTCGCGGCTCGTCTCGGGGTTCCTCCACCGATGACGACGCGCTCGACGTACCGACCGACGACCACCCAACCACACGACCACGACACATGTCACAACTCCGTATCGAACCCCTGAGCCTCGACGAGTGGGGAACCGCGCTCCCCTCGTCTGGCACCGAAGTCTTCCACACCCCCGCAGTGCTCGCCGCCATCGACGAGCACTTCGACGGCGAAATGCACCTGTTCGGCGTCTTCAAGGGCCAAGAGCCGGTCGCGCTGTTCCCGACGTTCGTCCGCCGGAACCCCCTCGGGCGGGTCGTCGTCTCGCCGCCGCCGTCGATGGCGATTCCCTACATCGGGCCGGTGATGATGCCGAACAGCCCGAAACAGAGCGCCTACGAGTCGGTGAACCGCGAGTTCGCCGACCTCGTGGTCGAGGAACTCGGCATCCGCTCGAACCGGACGTTCGTCCGCCTGCTCTGTTCGCCGGCGTATCTCGACCCTCGCCCGTTCGAGTGGACCGGTTTCGCGGTCAAGCCCTCGTTCACCTACCGGCTCGACCTCGGCGGGCGCTCGCTCGACGAGATACAGGCCCAGTTCAGTAGCAGTCTCCGCCGCGAGATTCGGCAGGCGCGCGAACTCGACATCACCATCGCGGACGAGGGACTCGACGGTGCTCGCGTCGTCTACGACGACGTGGTCTCGCGGTACGACGAGCAGGACGAACCGTTCGGGATGCCGTGGGAGTTCGTCGAGTCGCTGGTCGAGAACCTCGGCGACCGGTGTCGGGTGTACGTCGCCCGCGGCCCCGACGGCGGGTACCTCAGCGGGATGATCGTTCCCTTCTCCGACGAGGTGGGCTACTTCTGGCTCGGCGGCGCGCGCGGGGAGTACGACGGCGTCAGCATCAACAGCCTGCTTCACTGGACCATCATCGAGGACATCGTCGAGGACGAAGCGCTCGCGTCGGTCACGGAGTACGACCTCGTCGGCGCGAACACGGAGCGGCTCTGCAACTACAAATCCAAGTTCGGCGGCGAGCTCGTCCCGTACTACGTCGTCGAGTCGACCGGCGTCGGGATGAACCTCGCAAAACGGACCTACCAACTCCTGAACAAGGGGTCAGAGCGAATCGCCACGAAGTAAGCGGAACGCGAACGCGGACGCGCCAGGTGCCGCGCCGAACGACCGCAGTCACGTCATCTGCTGGGTTTGGATGACGTGCCAGATGTTCTCGGCGTCGTCGGTGATGCCGTACACCCGCCCTTTTCGGCGCTGTTCCGGGACGAGGAGTTCCACGAGCGAGCGGTCTCTGAGCTCCTGCAACGCCCGCGAGACGTGGGCGACCGCGCTCTCCGAATCGGTGGCGATCTGCGTCGGCGTCGCCGGGCCCTCGGAGAGCCGCTCAAGCACGGAGATGCGGTAACGGGAGCTGATGACGAATCCCACGTCGTCCCACGGCACGTCGTCGCCCCCGTCGACGGAGCTCACGCAACGCCCACCTCGCCTGTGGAGACGGGTCGGAAAGCAATCGAGTCGGAGCGTTCTTTCGGGGCCGTTCGGCGGGGAAGAGAGACGGCGGCCCGGTGGCGGCGGTCCGTATCGCTCGCGGCGGTCGCGGCGGTCGGCGACGGGAAGACCACCGACAGTGGCGGAAACGTATCTTCCGAAAACAGGCGCATTAACGGAAGATTAACCGCGATGTCGGCGGGGGCCCGGCGTGCCGGCCGCATCGGTTCGATGCGCATTCGTTCGTTAGTACGAACTTAATTACATAAAGTCATCGTTTGAATTATATTCACGTGTTCGTGAGAGTCTGGGATATTTGAACGTCTCGTTGACAGGAGTTCGGTCGGTGCCGACTCGCGAGAGCGACGACGAGGCTCATATCCGTCTCGCTCGTATCGGCTGGTATGGCACGGAATCGAACGCTCGGACGACTCGGCATCGTGGGTGCCGGCGGCGCACTCGCCGTCGGCGTTCTCCTCGCCGCAATCCGGGCGCGAACCGACGATACGGCCGCCCGACTGCTGGATACGCTCCGGCGGGAGCGCGTCGAATCGACCTCGGACGTCGGCGGGGCGGGGACTGACACACCGGATACCACCGACCTTCCCGCTCCAGTTCGGCGGTATCTCGACCGCGTGCTTCCCGACGAGCCCCCGCTCGTTCGGTCGGTTCGGCTCCGCCAGACGGGCGAGTTCAGACTCGGGGACGCGGACTCACCGTGGAAACCGATGACGGCGACCCAGCACTACACGGTTGACCCGCCGGGGTTCGTCTGGGACGCCCGAGTCGACCTCGTGCCGTGCCTATCGGTTCGAGTTGCCGACGCGTTCGTCGGTGGCGCGGGGACGCTCGAAGCGACGCTCCTCTCGGTGGTCACCGTCGCGGACGCCCCGCGGTCGCCCGAGTTGGACGAGGGCGAACTCTCCCGATACCTCGCCGAGATGGTCTGGTTTCCGACCGCGTTTCTCCCCGGCCACGGCGTCAGTTGGGAGCCGAGAGACGACCGCTCGGCCCGCGCGACGCTCTCCCACCGCGGGTCGACCGCGACCGTCGTGTTCCACTTCGACGAGACCGGCGAGATAACGCGGGTCACCGCGGACCGGTGGCGCGAGACGGGCCACGGCGAGTACGAGCGGCGTCCGTGGACGGGACGGTTCCACGACTACCGCGAAGTGAACGGGTTTCGCGTCCCCACGGCGGCCGAAGTGGCGTGGACCCTCCCGACGGGCGACCTGCCGTACTGGCGGGCGACCATCGACGACGTGGCGTACGACCCGCTTGCGACGGCGGGACAGGGGTCGGCGACGTCGTCAGCTCCGAATTCGGAATAGCTACGGCGACCGGCGGAGATTCACGACTCGATGACCGACTCCCCGTCTCCGCTTCGAATCCTCCTCACCAACGACGACGGCATCGACGCGCCCGGCATCGCCGCCATGCGCGAGGAGCTCACCGCCGTCGGCGACGTGACCGTCGTCGCGCCCGCCGAGAACCAAAGCGGCGTCGGCCGCGCCCGCAACGAACACGCGGTCCGCCGCGACCACCCGTGGGGGTACGCCCTCGAAGGAACCCCCGCGGACTGCGTCGCCTACGGTCTTCGCGGCCTCGACGCCGACTTCGATATCGTCGTCTCAGGTATCAACGACGGCCCGAACGCGGGCAACTACGTCGTCGGCCGGTCGGGCACCGTCGGCGCGGGCGTCGAGGCCGCGTTCCTCGGGACGCCCGCCATCGCCGTCTCCAGCTACCACGCGCGGGACTTCTTCTGCCACCCGCCCGAGGAGTACGACTTCTCTCGCCCCGCGCGGGTCGCCCGCGACCTGACCGAGCGCGTCTTCGGCACCGACGTGTTCGACGAGGTCGACCTCTTGAACGTCAACGCCCCGGCGGACGTGCCGAGCCCCCGGATGCGCGTGACCCGCCCCTTCGCGGACTACGACCAGCAGGTCGACCACCACGCCGACGCCGGCGCGCTCCCGGACGGCGACCGCGAACACGACCTCGACGACGGCGAGGTCTACGTCCGCCTGCAGGACATTTCGTGGCCGGACGCCGTCGGCTTCGAGAACCCGTTCCCACTCGACGACGAACACCGCGACCGCTATCCGGTCGGGAGCGACCGCCGCGCGATGGTCGACGGCGAGGTGAGCGTCTCGCCCCTCGCGGTCCACCACGGCAACGCGACGGACCCGCGGCTGGCGAGCATCGTCGAGAGCCTCTCCGAGCAGGTGGAGTAGCGCGGAGCCAGACAGAAGAGACCGCGTTACGACCGCGCCAACTTCCCGGTCTGCGAGAGGTACGCGGCGAGGTCCGACGTGGTGATCATCCCGATGACGCCTTCCTCCTCGTCGACGACGGGCATATGGTGGAAGCCGTGTTCGGTCATCGACTCCGCGACGGCGACGATGGAGTCCTGTGCGCCCGCAGTAATCACGTCGGTGGTCATGTACCGCTCGACGGTCGTCTGCGCTTTCGGCTGGCTCTTCGCGACGATGTCGACGAAGTCGGTCGTCGTCAAGATACCTTCGAGTCGGTTGTCCTCGTCGACGACGACAACCGAGCTGATGTTGTTGTCCAGTATCAACTGCGCCGCGTCTTCGACGAGCGTGTCTGGGGTGACCGTGTGGAGGGCCGTGGACATGAGCCTCGCGACGAATACGTCTTCCATAGTAATTGCTGACAGACGGGGCGGTTAAATGTTGGCTTCGGCTACAGTTTGGTCGGAAAACCCACGGACGCGTCCGGGACTCGCTCGTCGGAGCGCCGGTGTGAGTTCGCGGTCGTCGACGGGTGCGGGCTCCGGCCGCGACCGCGACGTCGCGGGGCTTAATTCCCCGGCGACGTAACCGGGGGTATGGGAAGCACACAAACTGCGACGTTCGGCGGCGGCTGTTTCTGGTGCGTCGAAGCCGCGTTCAAGGAGCTCGGCGGTATCAGCGAGGTCACGTCGGGCTACACCGGTGGCGAGACGGCGGACCCGACCTACGAGCAGGTCTGTTCGGGGGACACCGGCCACGCCGAAGTCGTGCAGGTCGAGTACGACCCCGCAGTCGTCGGCTACGACGAACTGCTCGACGTGTTCTTCGCGGTCCACGACCCGACGCAACGCAACCGACAGGGACCTGACGTGGGGACGCAGTACCGCTCTATCGTCCTGTTCCACGACGACGAACAGAGACGGCAGGCGTCGGCTTACATCGAGGCGCTCGACGAGGAGTACGACGACGACGTCGTCACGGAGTTGGTCCCGCTGGAGACGTTTTACGAGGCCGAGGAGTACCACCAGGACTACTTCGAAAAGAACCCCAACGACGCGTACTGCCAGTTCCACGCGAGCCCGAAAGTCGAGAAGGTCCGCGAGAAGTTCGCCGACAAACTCGCCAACTGAGCCGGGCGCGGCGGCCGCGTGTACACCACGATGTCCGCAGTATCTGCCGTCGAGCGACGCTGAATAATCGTTTTTCTCGGATTACGGTCGAGCCGATCGGAATCCGGGAAGTTCGAACAGCCGAGACGGTGCGAACGTCGCGAACGGCCGAAACCGCGCAGAGAGCGCGGACAGCCAGAGCAGTTGAGACGGCCCGGACATCGAGGACAGTCGAAACTGCCGACGCGGTTTGCACTGCCGACGAATCGCTAACTGTTCGTGCGTTGTGAAAGTTATAAAGTTTGTAAGATTTTTACAATTTGTGGAAATTATAGAGTTTGAGCGATGTATGGGCCCCGTGGGATTCGCGCACTCCGTGCGATTTGGGCACTCCGTGAGATTCGTGCACCGTGAGAGATGTGAGGAATGCGAGCACCGCTCCAAAGTCGAGCAGTTCGGTCGCTCGAAATCGCTCCAGAACGCCCGAAACACGGCCGAATCGACATAGAACTGTTCCGAACAGATTACGATTTGTACAAATTTCAAAAATTGTATAAAGTGCAGAGAGTGCAGAATGTAGACACAGCGCCGACGGTTCAAAAGTCGTGGATAAAATTATGTGGCACGGTGCGGAAGGTCCGTTCGAGCCCTCAAATGTCCGCACAACTCGCAATTCCGACGAAGTTCGCACCACTCAGACGGGGGGTACAGCGTAGACAGTGTACAATTTGTAGAAATTTCTCTTCGGAGGAAGACCGATAGATGCCGCGAGCCGTGAGCGTCTCGCTCCAGAAAGGGGGCGTCGGAAAGACGACGGTTGCCATCAACCTCGCGGACGCGCTCGCCGCGCGGGGTAATGACGTGCTACTCGTCGACCTCGACCAGCAGGGGAACGCGACCGAGGGCGTCGGACTGAAAGACGCCTACGAGTCGGCCGAGCCGAACATCGGCGACGTGCTGACCGACGACGACCCAATCGACGTGCACGAGGTGATACGCGACCGCGAGAGCTTCGACGTGCTTCCCTCGCACGTCGACCTCGACGACATCGAAGACCGCGTTCGGAACTCGACGTTCGGCGTGCTCTGGGTCCGCCGCCGAATCGTCGACCCGCTTCTCGGCGACGGCTACGACTACATCGTCATCGACTCGCCGCCGAGCCTCGGGCCGCTGTCCGACGCGGCGCTCATCGGAACCGGGAACGTCGTCGTCCCGCTCCTCATGAGCGAACCGAGCGTGAGCGGCTTCGAGCGGATGTTCGAACAGCAGATCGGGCCGATTCGCCGCGAGGTCGACCTCGACATCCTCGCAATCGTCCCGAACGACCTGACGGGGAACAACGAGGAAAAACGCATCATCCGCAACCTCGAAGACTCCCCCTTCGAGCGGTTCATCCCGCCGTTCGCCCACTCGGACCTGTTCGACGACCCCGACTCGAAGGGCCCGGGAATCAGACACCGAATCGCGTTCAGTCGCGCCTGGCGCGACGGGAAGACACTCCGTGAGTACGACCCCTCGAACGACATGTTGGACCGACTCGACCAGCTCGCGGAAATCGTCGAGCGCGGAGGGACGAACGATGCCTAAGGAGAACCGATTCGCCGGCCTCGGCGAGGCGATGGAATCGGAGTCAGAGGCCGACGACGAGGAGACCCCAGACGAAGCCGCTTCCGACGCGTCCGAGAACTCGGATTCCGAACCGGCGGTCGAGTCCGAGACTGCGGACGAATCCGAGTCGGAAGACGCGAGCGAGGAGTCGGATGGCGGCGACGAGAAGCAGAAAGGTGACGGCGAAAGTAACGAAGGCGAGGAGCCAGACGAGAGCGACGAACTAGACGAAAACGAGAAACTCGATGACGCCAAGGAAGCGGCCGAGTCAGACACAGGAGAAGAGAGCGCGGAAAGCGTCGACGACACGGAACAAGCGACAAAAGCGAAGGGCGGCCCGGCGTTCGAGTTCGAGGCGACGACCGCCAAGAGCATCTACGTCCGAACCGCGACGCTCGACCGACTGGACGACGCCGAGTTCGAAGTCGAGTCGCTCCTCCGCCGGAAACACGACGTGCGCGACCTGACCGGCCGCGAGTTCCACGACGCACTCGTCCGCGTCGCCGCCGAATACCCCGAAGAAATCGCCGACGCCGTCCTCGAAGCCCGCGACGAGTGACGCGCGGCGGGCCAGTGAGCGAGACGAGGAGACGGGGCAACGATTTCGCGCGCGAAGAGCGTGAGGACGGAACGCCGAGGAAACTGTTCGAACACCCGAAGAACAGCGGACGACGTGGTGTTCCAGACGGAGGGTTCCGTCCGAGTATCGGGACAGTCGGTGACAGCGGGTTCGAAGTCGAGACGGACGACGACCGAACACCGTGGCGTCCGCTGTTGTCGCAAACGCGATTTGACGGGTAGATTACGCACGTCGAAAGGCGCGACACCGAACACCAGTATGTCCGCTGTTATCCCAATAGAAGCCGCGAAGAGAGGCGCTATCGCCGAAATAAAACGTCGTAGACGGATTGGTACACCACAATGTCCGCGGTTCTAGTAAGCGGCGAAAATAGCCGATTACCGCGGACATGGTGGTGTTCAAAGCGGTTGGAAACCGGTCTCGAAGAGTACTCGGCGCGTCCGGCAAACGCTCGTTTCGAGACGCGCGTTTCGAGAGGTAGTCAATTGGTAGTCAGTTCCGCGTGGAACAGGCAGTATCGCAACGCGGGAGAGAACCGTTTCGTCAGTCCGTAACGCGCGGAAGAGAATCGCTTCGGCTATCGGACGCGAAACCAACACCACGATGTCCGCAGTAATCGCAATCGATGTCGCCTACTGCTCGATGAAGTCGTCGAGCGTGCTCGTCTTCTCTCCGTCGAGGAAGGGTTCGACCGTCTCGTGGACGCCCACGAGTTCGATGGTATCGCGCATGGCCGAGACGATGAGTCCGACGTCCATGTCGAGGGCGTACTCGCGGTACGTCCCGCCGCGTCGGCCCTCGTTTCGCTCGGTGACCGAGACGATACCGAGCATCGCGAGTTCGCTGAGGTGGTCGCGCATCCGTCGCGGGACGAGCGGATCGCGGTTGGCGAGTTCGGTAAATCGGGTGTAGCGGGGGCGAACGTCGCGGGAGCGAATCGGCGTCTCGTCTTCGAGTTCGAGCGTCAAAAGCGAGTAGAGGACGAGGTGACCGTGTTCGGTCAGGCCGTTGATGCCCTCTTTGATGCGGCCGCGTTCGAGGGCGCGCCGACCGCGCTTGACGTGTTCTTCCTCGATGCGGTCGGTGTCGTCGTCGCGGGCCAAATCACCGGCTTTCATCAACAGGTCGATGGACTGGCGGGCGTCACCGGCGTCTTTCGCGCCGTAGGCGGCACAGAGCGGAATCACCTCGTCGGCGAGCACGCCCTCGCGGAACGCCACTTTGGCGCGCTGTTCGAGGATGGCGCGGAGGTTCTTCGCGTTGTACGCGGGGAAGTGAATCTCCTGTTCGCACAGGGAGCTTTTGACCTTCGGCGAGAGGTCGTCCCGGAACGAGAAATCGTTGGAGATGCCGATGAGGCCGACTTTCGCCGCGTCGAGGTTCCCGTTGGCCCGCGCTCGCGGGAGTTGATAGAGGATGCTGTCGTCGTTGACGTGGTCGATCTCGTCGAGGACGATGATTATCGTCCCGCCGCAGTCGTCGAGTTCCTGCCAGAGCATCTCGTAGACGGAGCCGAGCGGGTAGCCCGTCGTGCTTATCTGGTTCGACTCCGACCGGAACTCGTTGACGAGTCGAGTGGCGATCTGATACGAACTCGTGAGTCCGTCGCAGTTCAGGAAGACGACGGTGAGGTGGATGTCGTCGTAGTGGCTCGCGTCCTCGCGGAGGTGACCGAGAAGGTACCGCGATGCGGCGGTCTTGCCAACACCGGTCTTCCCGTAGAGGAAAATATTGTTGGGCTGTTCGCCGTTGATCACAGGTTGGAGTGCGGCCTGAAAAGTGCGGAGCTCCTCGTCGCGCCCCACGAGTTCCTCGGGCTGGTAGTCCTCCCGGAGGGCGTCCCTGTCCCGATAAATCTCGGTGTCCCGCTCGAATAGGGGCATAGTACCACGGTTCGACCACTTTATTGATAAAACCACCGCGTCCGCAGTGTCCGCTGTTCTCGTCCTTTATATAGATTGGCGGGGACACACCCCCTCCACTTTGTCCGCTGTTCTGGTAGCCAAAGGTAACAAGTGGTTCAACTGGACGGGACCGCTTGTCTTGAAATAGAAAAAGATTTATTATGCTATAATTAAAATTCACTCCGTAGTACAAACAATTATAGTAGTTGTATGTGGACTGTTTGAGGACGGTTCTTTTAGTCCACTTCTTTAGGACTCTAAACTAACCCGACTGGTTGGAAACCGACGGTAGAGAACCCGCTCACGACGACGGGGGGTACCGTTTCTCACCGAGAACAGCGGACAAAGTGGTGTGAGTGTCCCCCGCCTCACACCGTCTCGTCCCCTCGTTCACACTCACCGAGAACAGCGGACAACATGGTGTCTGTGTCAACACTCACCGGACACTTCCGACCGCTCGTTGACACGGGTCGTCACACAACTGCGTGGTTAGTCTCAGCCGGCCGAGTCAACCCGACTTCTTCGCTCGTCCTCGACTACCGACGGAATCTGTTCTCCGTGACTCTGCGAAGCTCTGTGAATCGGTGAACGCGTCTTTTCAGGGGCTGAGACGACGAATAACTGCGGACAAAGTGGTGTTGTAGGGGAATCATCGAGATCCTCGTCGCGCCCGCCCGCTTTCAGCGACAGGCCCAGCGACGGCCCAGCAACGACCCAGCGACATGTGTCTGTGTGCGGGTTGTACCCACGAGCTATCCCTCTTACCGGCCAATCTGTCGAGAAACATCGGACAACAGGGTGTTCGAAACTCCAGCCAGTCTGTTTCAACGTCGTGACATTTGGTATCACGAGTATCCGATAAGTTATCCGTCTCCGTCCCTGAGTAAGACCGTGAGTGAAAATCAAGGGCGTCGGAACCTTCGAATGCCCAACGACAACGAGCTGTTCGCAGTCGTCACAGAGCACAACGGTGGCAATCACGTCCGAATCCGCTGTGAAGACGGAAAGAACCGCATGGGTCGCATCCCCGGCCGCATGAAGTACCGCACGTGGATCAACGAGGGCGACGTCGTGCTCGTCGAACCGTGGGACTGGCAGGACGAGAAAGCCAACATCGAATGGCGTTACACCGGCGAGGACGCGGACCAGCTTCGGCGCGAAGGCCACATCCAGTAATCATTTTCTCCGAACGGAGAGTTTATCTCACCTGACGCACCAGCCGCGGCGCTACGGTCGGCTCGAAGTAGCTTTGCGGCAGTTTCACCGTTTTCTCTAGCGATGGGAACTTCGTACCGACGGTGAAGAACAGCGGACAAAGTGGTGTTGTTCTCGTCGCGGTCGACGGTGGAGGTCGGGTGTCCGTCTTGATACCGCTCCTGTCTCGGAAGTAGGGCTGGATGCCGCTCCTATCTCGGAATACGGCTGAATACCGCTCGTGTCTCACTCGAACACGTCGACGAACCGCGGCGCGGAGAGTGTTTGCAGGTCGTCCGGCGTGAGTCGGAACACCGCCTCGGGCGTCCCCGCGGCGGCCCAAATCCGGTCGAACGACTCGAACGTCGGGTCCGCGAGGACGGGGCAGTCCGTCGCGTGGCAGGTCGGCGGCACGCCGCCGATGCTCCAGCCGGTCGCCTCTTTCACTTCGGCGGGGTTGGCGCTTCGAACCGCCCCCTGTTCGACGCCGAACTCGGAGCCGAGCGAGCCCTCGTCGACGCGGTTCGCACCGCTCGTGAGGACGACGACCGTCTCGTCGCCCACGCGCATCACGATGCTCTTGACGATTTGGGCGACGTCACAGCCGACAGCCGCCGCCGCGTCGTCGGCCGTCTTAGTTCCCTCGGGGAACTCCTCGATAGTCGCTTCAAATCCGTGAGAATCGCGTACTCGGTCGGCGAACTCGCGTGCCGTGGGATGCATGGCCAGGGATTCCGCTCCGTCGGATATGAACGTTCGCCGACGAGGCAGATACTGCGACCTCTGCCGACGCTCGCCCGCCGCGGTAGACTGGTGGAAACTACCACTCCCCGTTGAGTCCGTCGCGAAGGGCCGCCACGTCCGACTCGTCGTTGAAGTTGTGGAACGACGCGCGGACCGCCGTCGGCTCGGGGAGCGTCCGGACGACCACGCCGGCCGACTTGAGGCGCTCGACGGTTCCCTCGGGGTCGGAGACCTCGAACGAGACGAGTCCCGATTCGGGGTCGTGCGGGCTCAACAGCCGGCCCTCGGGGACGGTTTCGATAAACTGGCTCGCGAGGTCGCGACTGTGTTCTTCGGTCCGGTCGAGGCCGACGCGGTCGGCGACGTCGATAGCCTCCCGGAGCGCGACGTGCGGCGCGGGGTTGGTGGTTCCGACCTCGAAGCGCTTGGCTCCCGGCGCGAAGTCGAGGCCGTCGGCGTTCGGCTCCGTGACGCCGCGGTAGCCGACGGCGTGCGGTTCGATGTCTTCTGCGACCTCGCGTCGGACGTAGAGGAAGCCCGCGCCCCACGGCCCGAGTAGCCATTTGTGACCCGCACCGGCGACTACGTCCGCGCCCCAGTCTTCCACATCGACGGGGTACTGGCCGAACGACTGGACCGCGTCGACCACCGACAGCGCGCCGGCGTCGCGGGCGATATCGGCGAGTTCGGCCACGGGGAGTCGCGTCCCGTAGTTCCACGTCAGGGCGCTGAAACAGACGAGTTTGGCGTCGGCGACGGCCTCGGCGTACTGGTCCATATCGAGTCGCCCCGCCTCGCTCTCGACGACGCGGACCTCGACGCCCTCGCGTTCGAGTCGCCGCCACGGGAGGATGCCCGCCGGGTGTTCGAGGTCGGTTCGAACGACCACGTCGCCCGCCTCCCAGTCGAGCGCGGTGGCGATGCGGTTGATGCCGTCGGTGGTGCTCTGGGTCAGCGCCACCTCTTCGGTCTCGGCACCGACGAACGCGGCCACGTCCTCGCGGACGGCCTCGTAGGCGTCGAACGCGGTCGGATACGGACCGTCGTCGCCCGGTGACTCGTACTCGTGGTATTCGAGGAAGTCGGTCGCGCGCTCCACGATGGGGCGCGGACTCGGGCCGTGTGCGCCGGTGTTGAGATACGTGACGTCGTCGAGGGCCGGAATCGTCGTTCGGAGTTCGTCGGGTGTCATGGTGAATTATCGGGTCGCATAGCGTGAATCGTCGGGCATAGTGCGAATCGTCAGGCCTTATCGTGGGTCGGTTTTCGGGTCTTACCGTGCGTCGGCTTTCGGGTCTTATCGTGCGTCGTTCTCTCGTCGTTCGCGCCGTGAAGGAGTCGTATCTGCTGGTGATGCGCCCGTCGAATCAAACGTTCTGGTACCACTATCGAATTGCCGCAACAGCTCGTCGGGGAGGCGGGCGTACACCTCGGCGTTACCGACGAGCGCCCCGACCGTGGTGAACTCGTCGACCGCGTGGGCCGTCTCGGTCCCGAGACCGAACTCGACGGTCGGAACGCCGGCGTTTCGCATCCGTTTCGCGTCGCCGCCGCCGGTCGCGCTTCGGCGGTACACGCGCCCGCCGGTGACGCCCTCAGCGACCGAGACCACCGCGTTCGCCAGCGGGCCGCGAGGGTCCTCGAACGTCCCGACCGACCAGTCCGCGTCCGAAATCTCGACGCCGTCGTGACCGGCGACGACCTCCCGAACACTGTCGAGCACCGCCGCCGTCTCGACCCCCGCCGTCACGCGAATATCGAGGTTCGCCCGCGCCGCGGCGGGGACGACGTTCACCCGGTCGCCGCCCGAGAGGACGCCCAGATTCACCGACGGCCGTTCGAACAGCGTCCGCGCCGCGTCCTCGCCGAACCGCGGCGCGTAGTACTCGACGGAGTCGTCGACGAGCGCCCGCACCGCGGGGTCGACGTCGAACCGGACCTCGCTGAGGGTCGACTCGATGTCGCTCACGGCGCGGTAGAGCCGGTGAATCGCGTTCTCGCCGAGCATCGGCCGGGAGCCGTGGGCGGCGGTCCCCGTCGCTTCGAGTTCCAGCCAGATGCTCCCTCGGTCGGCGACGGTCACCGAGTGGCGGTCGCTCTCGCAGGTCGTCTCGCCGATGACGCAGGCGTCCGCGCCGAGCCCGCGCCGGTCGAGAAGCGTCGGCAGTCCCGCGCTCCCGGCGACTTCCTCGTCACTCACGAACGCGAACGCGAGGTTCGTCGCCGGCACCGTGTCGGTTTCGACGTACGCCGTCGCCACCGCGAGCATCGCGGCGATTGCTCCTTTCATGTCGGTCGCGCCGCGTCCGTAGAGCCGGTCGCCCTCCCGCTCGCCGAGCGGCTCGCGCGTCCACTCGGAAGCCTCGAACGGGACCGTATCGAGGTGCCCCAACAGGACGAGCGTCCGGTCTGTCGCACCGGGGAGCGTCGCCACGAGGTTCGGCTTCGTCGGGTCCGAGGCGACGCGCTCGGTGTCGATACCGAGGTCTGCAAAGAACGATTCCAGCCACGACGCGAGTTCCCGCGTGTCTCCCGGTGGGTTCTGTGTGTCGCGGCCGACGAGTGCCGCCGCGAGGTCGACGACGTCCTCGCGGTGCTCGCGGAGGTAGGTGACGGCGCGTGGGTCGCTGGACATGGACTCTCTGTCCGACTCTACGTACTGACGACGAATAAGTTTGTGCTAAAATTACAATACTACTGCGAGGGATACGGATGCCTCTGTGGGACAGGTCCGCAAGAAATCGTTAGTCCGAATGGGGCTCGGTGGGGGTCGGTTTCGCTTCGGCCATCCGGCTTAGGCGTTGTAGGTCCACCGCTGGAGGGTCGCGGAGTTGGAACCGGATTCGGAGGTCCAGACGACGCGGACGGTATCGCCGCTGGCAAAGCCGTCTTCATCAGTGTCCTGCACGACGACGGATTCACCTGCGCTGATGGTGTCAGAACCGAGGGTCGACCATTTGTTTCCGTCGCCAGCATCGGTGACGTTGACATCACCAGCGATGGTGACTAAGTCGCCGTCAATCTGTGACCCACTTTCGTGCGTGATGGTCAGTTCCGTCCCGTCGTAGTTGAAGCTGAAACTCGCCTGCGGGGCGGTGTCGCCGACTTGGTCGCCGAGACCGAGGACGAAGGTACCGATGACGGCCGCGAGGATGACGGTAATCGCGACCATGAGGATGACGCCGATGACCGGCGAGACTGCGCGTGATTCGCTAAAGAATTTCTTGATATCCATTGTTTTACCCAGGACCGGCCTCAGACCCACCTCGTGCCCACTTGCACGGGACCGCGAGCGGCCACATGTTCCGGCTCCTGTTGGCCTTCCGTATGTTCTGGATATATTTAATTTCGCAGTGGCTTACCGGTCTATTCGAGGGGTTAGGACGCTCCTAACGCCTGAATTCGAGATTTAAGCCGTTCCATCCCACCTGCGTACCATCGGGGGTGCGACCGGTGGCGAACTGGCCCGTTGGCGCTCGATTCCCCCAATCGGACTCTCTCGCCCGCGCGATACGCCGGTTCGAACCGTCACGCCTCGGGTTTCTGCGGACACGGTGGTGTGGGGTCGGACGGGTCGTCGGCCGCGGCGCGCGCCGCTTACGCGCGTTTCACACACGCCGCTCACGGAGTTGGGACCCTCGAACCGGCCACAGAGCCGCCTGTTCCCTATTGCGAGGCGTTCCAGAACTGCGGCGTCGACTCGAAATCTATCTTCTCGTCGGAGGGCGCGCGCTCGTAGAGCGCGTCGTGGACGGCCTCGTAGGCCGCTCGCGGGCCCTCCTGTGCGAGTTTCGGGTGGTCGCGCGTGTCGAAGACGACGCGCCACGTCCCGTTCGAGAGGTGGAGGCCGAGGATGTACTTCCCGCGGACGTTCACGACCAGTTGGTAGGCGTGCTGAACCGTCTCGCCGTCGCGTTCGAGGTTGTAGCCGCGGACGGCGACCGCCTGCTGAATCGCCTCTTTCGTTTCGAGTTCGGCGACGAACGATTTGGGGACCGCCCGTCCGGGGAGCGATTCGACGAACGGTTCGCTCACGGTCGCACCACCTCGCGTCGCGCACCTCTCGGTTCCATCGTATCTACGTGGGCGGCCGAGCGGGTATATGCGATACGGTCTCCGGCGGCGGCGTGGTTCCGAACGCACGCCTCGCGCACGTCTCCCCGCGTTCCGCGTTCCGAGCGAAGCGCCTTTGAGGCTCTGCGCGCGCAGACGAACCGTGCACACCAACGCCCACCACGTCGGCATCACCGTTCGCGACCTCGATTCCACGCTCGCGTTCTACCGCGACGCGCTCGACCTGCCGGTCGTCTCCCGCTTCGAAGTCGGCGGCGAGGAGTTTGCCACCGCCGTCTCCGTGGACGGCGCGTCGGCACGGTTCGCCCACCTCGACGGCGGCGACGTGCGCGTCGAACTCGTCGAGTACGACCCGACCGGAGCCGACGCCGACGAGCCGACGCTCAACCGTCCCGGTGCGACCCACCTCGGGCTCTCGGTCGACGACGTCGACGCCGCGGTCGCAGAGCTCCCGGCCGACGCCGAGACGCTCAGCGAACCGCAGACGACCGAAAGCGGCACGCGAATCGCGTTCGTCCGCGACCCCGAGGGGAACCTCGTCGAACTCCTCGACGCCTGACCCGGCCGCTCCGCTCGACGGGCGTCACCGCTCGGAGCTCGACGTTTGAATTGTTCTCAACCCGCAATACCGCGCAATACCGGGGGTGGTCACTCGTCGCTCGGAAACCACGTCCGCGGCCGCTCTGACCCGACCGGAAGCCTCAGCGTCACGGCCGCTCCCCCGAGGGGAGACGGTTCCAACTCCATGCTCCCGCCCGCTTTCTTGACGACCCAGTGGACCAGCCACAGGCCTATCCCGGTCCCGTGTTCGAGCGGCGTCTCCTCCCCGCGCTTGATAACTCGCCACTCCTCGTCGGGGATGCCCGGCCCGTCGTCGGCGACTCGCACGAGGAGTTTCGAGTCGTCGTCTTCGGTTCGGCACACGTCGATGTGAACGGTCTCACCGCCGTGTTTGAGCGCGTTCGTGATTAGCTCGTCGAGCGCCGCGCCGACGCGGCTGTCGACTCGCGCGTGGAGCCCCGTCTCGATGTCCGTCCGTATCGTCGCCTCCGGATACGTCGATTCGCCCCCCGACACGGCGTCCTCGATGAGCGTCGAGACGCGCCGCGGCGCACCCTCGGATTCGAGGGCCTCCGAGACCGTCTGGGCCTTCTCGGAGAGCGACGCGAGGTTGCCCGCCGCTTCGACGATGGCCCCGGCGGCATCGGCGAGTTCCTCGTCGGTGATCGCGGCGTCGTTCTGACGAATCAGCTCCGCGTAGCCCTCGATGACGTTCATCCGGTTTCGGAGGTTGTGCCGGAACATCCGGTTGAGGACGCCGAGCCGCTGTCTGGTCAGCTCCGACTCGGTGATGTCGGACTGGATGGCGACGTAGCCGTCGATGTCGCCGTTGCTCTCGATGGGCGCGATAGTCTGTATCGCGGTGTAGAGCTCGCCGCCCTTCCGTCGGTCGATGATTCGCTCCTGCCACGTCTCGCCGGACTGGACGGCCCGCCACAGCCGCTCGTAGTACGTCTCGGGCATCTCGCCCGAACTGAGTATCGACGCCGGTTCGCCGATGACCTCCGCGGCGTCGTAGCCGGTCGTCTCCTCGAACGCCGGGTTGACGTACGTAATCTCTCCGTCCGGCGTGGTGAGGTAAATCGCGTGGCCCGCCTGCTCGACGGCCTGCTCGAACTCGCGGAGTCGCCGCTCCCGGCGCTGTTGTGCCGTCACGTCGACGAAGACGCCGACGATTTCGGAAACCTCGCCGTCGGCGTCGCGGATGACCGCCGTCGAGAGGCGGAACTCTCCGTGGTCGCCGTTCGCGCGTCGTCGCTCGACCGCGACGTTCGAGAGGCCGTCTTCGGCGATGGTCCGCCGGATAATCTCCTCGACGCTTTCGTTGTTCTCACCGCCTTCGCTCGCGTCGTAGGGGATTCGCTCGCCGAGCACCTCCTCGCGTTCCCAGCCGAACGTCTCCGTGGCGGCGTCGTTCCACCTCGTTACGCGTCCCTCGGGCGTGACCGCGGTAATCGGCACCGGCGACGCGGCGACCACGGTGCGAAGCTGGTCGAGCGACGACCGAACTGACGCCTGTTGGCGTTCGATTCGGCGGTCCTTCCGGGCGACGAGCACCCAGACGAACGCGGTGGAGACGGCGACGAAGACCAGCCCGCCGACGACCTTGGCCGCGGGAGTCGGGGTCGAACCCAACACGGTCGACAGCAGTAACTCGCCGCCGAGGATGCCGGCGGTCCCGAAGCCGAGGTACGCCAGCGCGATGGCGCGGGCGTCGAGACCGTCGAGCGGCGAGTCGTTCATCGTTCGAACGGAGCGCGAGCGGAGATATAAACGTGGTGCGGCGAACCGGCGGTTGATAACGACGACACGCCCCTCGAAAGCCGACCGGGAAGCGCAACCGACATTGGCACCGGGCCGCTAGCGGAGCCAATCACCGTCTCGCGGGTTCCGCGCGGCGGCACGCCACACGGGCCGACGAGGTCCGAGATACCATGAAACGACGAGACGCCATCAAGACGCTCGGAATCGGAACCCTCGCGGCGACCGCGGGGTGTCTCGGCGGGTTCGAACGACAGTCGGCGTGGCGCGACCCGCCGCTCGTCGAAGACCGGCCGGCCGCGGTCTATCTGCCCGCCATCACCGAGGGGATGAAGATGTACGGGGAGACGACTGCCGGACCGTACGGCGTCGCGCTCACCTACTCGTATCCCCACCGCTTCTGGACGGCCGCCGGTTCGGAGCTTCAGAAGACCGTCGTCGAGGCCGACGACTCGATTCACCTCATGGCGTCGCTGTGGGACGCCGAGACGGGGACCGTCCTCCCGCTGGACGCCGGCGTCTCAATCGAGATTCTCCGCAACGGCGACCTCGTGAGCGAGGAGGTCGCCTACCCAATGCTCTCCCAGCAGATGGGGATGCACTACGGCTCGAACTACGTCCTCGACGGCGAGGGCGACTACGAGGCCCGCGTCCACGTCGGCGGCACCTCGCTTTCCCGGACCGGCTCGTTCGCCGGGCGGTTCGAGTCGGCCGAGACGGCGACGTTCGAGTTCGCCTTCGAGACCGACGACCTCTACGACGTGGAACTGCGGCGCCTCGGCGACGAGGCCGGGTCGCGCGGCGCGGTTCCCGCGATGGAGATGATGGGCGTCCCGACCGGGAAAGCGCCCGCAGTCGCCGACCTCCCCGGTCGCCACATCGGCCGGCAGACGAGCGCGGACGCCCTGTTCGACGCCTTCGTCGTCGACGACGGCTCCCGGTTCGGCGTCGACGGCGCGTACCTCCACGTCTCGGCGCGGACGCCGCACAACGAGTTCGTCCTGCCGATGATGGGCGTCAGAGCTACGCTCGACCGCGGCGGAACGACGGTCCTCGACGGCGCGCGACTCGCCCGGACGCTCGACCCCGACCTCAGCTACCACTACGGCGCGGGCGTCGAGGGCGTCGAACCCGGCGACGCGCTGACGCTCTCGGTGGACGTGCCGCCGCAGGTCGCGCGCCACGACGGCTACGAGACGGCGTTCATGACGTTCGAGCCGATGCGGTTCGAGGTCTGAGACGGCGCTTCGATGTTTTCGACCCTCACCGCCCGACGCGGACGCCCGCGATGGAAACGTTCAGAAGCCAACCCCACCGAACTTCGAGTGACTATCGGATGACCACGGACACAGACGCGACGCGCGACCGCCACACCTGCACAGCGTGCGGCGAGGCGTATCCGACCGAGCGACTGCTGGTCCTCCACCGGGGCGCGAGACACCCCGACGACCTCGACGCCGCGGAGGTCGAGGCGTATCGAGAGGCGTACTACGAGGAGGAAAGCGAGCTCAAGTCGTTCCGCATCCGGGCGCTCGGCGTCCTCGTCCTGCTGTACTTCGGCTTCCTCATGCTGTTTATCGTCTTCGCATCATGACCCGACTCCGACCCACCACTCTCAGGCGATTCGGTCTCGGCCTCCTGTTGGCGAGTCTGCTGTCGCTCCTCGCGGACCCGGCGGCCGCGAGCAACGCCGCGGTCGGCCTCGCGGGCGCGTCGCAGGACAACCTCGCGGTCCCGCGGTGGCTCTATCTCGCCACCGGCGGCGCGACCGTCGGGGCGTCCGCGCTCCTCGCCAGTTTCGTCACCGACCGCCGGTTCATCGAGCGCGTCCACCTGTGGCAGACCGGCCCCGAAGCGGGCGTCTCCGACGGCGTCCTGCGCGCGCTCCGGGTCGCGGGCGGCGTCCTCGGTCTCGCGGTCCTCGCGCTCGCGGTGTACCTCGGGTACACCGGCCCACAGATTCCGACCGTCAGCTTCGCCGTCATCGTCGTCTTCGCCGGACTCCGCGCCGGCTACACGATGCTCTCGTACCTCGTCGCCGACACGTGGCGCGCGCTGAACCCGTGGCGAACCGTCGTCTCGGTGGTTCCGAACGGCTTCGTCTCGTACCCCGAGCGACTCGGCCGCTGGCCGGCGGTGGCGGGGATTCTCGCGCTCGTCTGGGTCGAGACCGCGACCGCCGTCACGACTCGGCCGTCGGTCCTCGCGACGGCGCTCGTCGCCTACTCGGTGGTCACGCTCGCCGGCGCGGTCGTCGTCGGCGCGGACGCGTGGTTCGACAAGGTCGACCCCGTCTCCGTCTTCCTGCACTTCTACGGCCGGGTCGCGCCGGTTCGCCTCGACGACGACGGCCTCTCCGTCCGCCTGCCGGGGATGCGACTCGTCACCGACGACGACCTGACCGACCTCGGCGACGTGGCCGTCGCGGTCGTCCTCGTCTGGGAACTCACGTTCAGCGGCTTCGTCACGACCGAACAGGGCGCGGCGGCCGTCCGGTGGCTCGCGGGCGTCGGACTCCCGCCGCTTTTCGTCTACGGACTGCTCTACCTCGGCGGCTTCGGGGTCTTCCTGGGACTTTACGTCCTCGCGGCGCGGGTGACGGCCCGTCGCATCGACACCTTCGAGACGCCGCTCGACCTCGCGGTCAAATTCGCTCCCTCGTTGCTCGCCATCGCCGCCGGCTACCACCTCGCGCACTACTTCGGCTTCTTCGTCTCGCTGTCGCCGATGCTCGTCCACGCGCTGTCGTCACCGCTGTCGTCGCCGTCGAACCCGGTCGTGCTCACGCTCCCCGCGTGGTTCGGCGGGCTGAACGTCGGATTCGTCCTCCTCGGCCACCTGCTCGCGGTGTGGGTGGCGCACTCGCAGGCCTACCGGACCTTCCCCAGCAGACTGCAGGCCGTCCGGAGCCAGTTCCCCTTCGTCGCGGTGATGATTCTCTACACGATTCTCAGCCTGTGGCTCATCTCACTGCCGACCGCGTCCCCGCCGTTCCTCTGATTAATAACTAAAGGGAGATAATTTGTGAATTTACAATAGCAAAACCCCAATTTCTAACAGGTGGATTATTAATCCGTCACCGGCTACTGCCGAGTATGAGCGAACACGACGGGCGCGACCCCAACTCCGACCTCGATGAGGGGGCGGACGCGTCCACGGACCCGCAGGGGGGCGACGTGTGCGGGTGCGGCGACGCCTGCGAGGTCGAGTCCGCGTCGGCGTCGGGAGCGCCCGGCGAGACGGGCACCGGCGACCCCACCGGCGAGTCCGCCGATTCGACCCGCGCGGAGTTCTCCGTGCCGGACATGGACTGCGCTTCCTGTGCGAGCAAGGTCGAAACGAGCGTCCGGAACCTCGACGGCGTCGGCGACATCGACCCGCGGGTGACGACCGGCCGACTCGTCGTTGACTACGACCCCGACCGGACCACGCCCGACGACATCCGGGGCACCGTCGAGGGCGCGGGCTACGCCGTCGAAGACGGCCCCTCGACGCGCGAGGTGTCGGTTTCCGTCCCCGACATGGACTGTGCCTCCTGCGCCGGGAAGGTCGAACACGCGCTCCGCGGCGCACCGGGCGTGCTCTCCTACGAGACGCGCCCGACGGCCGGGACCGCGGTCGTCACGCTCGCGGCCGACGCGGACCTCGATGCGGTCGTCTCGGCCATCGAAGCCGCCGGGTACGAGGTCACCGGGACCGACGGCGACGATGGCGACGACGGTCACGGCCACTCCCACGGCGGTTCCGACGCGGGCCGCGAGAGCGTCTGGCGCAGTACGCGCGCGGTGAAAACGTGGGTGAGCGGCGGCTTCCTCGCGGCGGGCATCGCCGCCGAGTACCTCCTCGGACTGGAACTCGTCGTCGCCAGCGTCCTCGGCGTCTCGTTTACGGTCGCCGAACTGCTGTACGTCCTCGGGGCCGCGGTCGGCGGGCAGGCCATCCTCCGAAACGGCTACTACTCGGCGAAGAACCGCAGTCTCGACATCGACTTCCTGATGTCGGCGGCGATTCTCAGCGCCGTGGCCGCGAGCCTCATCTCCGGCCCGACGAGCCTCTATTTCGAGGCGGCGACGCTCGCGTTCCTCTTCAGCGTCTCCGAACTCCTCGAACGCTATTCGATGGACCGCACGCGCGACTCCCTCCGCGAGCTGATGGATCTCTCGCCCGACGAGGCGACAGTCCTCCGCGACGGCGTCGAGACGGTCGTCCCGGTCGGAGACCTCGAACTCGGCGACGTGGTCGCCGTCAAGCCCGGTGAGAAGATTCCCGTCGACGGCACGGTGGTCGCGGGCGACAGCGCGGTCAATCAGGCCCCCATCACCGGCGAGTCCGTCCCGGTCGACAAGGCCGAGGGCGACGAGGTGTTCGCGGGCACCGTCAACGAGGCGGGCTACCTCGAAGTCCGCGTCGAGTCCGCCGCGGGCGACGACACCCTCTCGCGCATCGTCTCGATGGTCGAGGACGCCCAGTCCAACAAGACCGAACGCGAGCAGTTCGTCGAGCGCTTCTCGTCGTACTACACCCCCGTCATGGTCGTCGTCGCGGTCGCAGTCGCGGCGATACCGCCGCTGGCGTTCGGTCTCGACTGGGTGACGTGGTTCGTCTACGGCATCACGATGCTCGTGCTCGCCTGCCCCTGTGCCTTTGTCATCTCGACGCCCGTCTCGGTCGTCTCCGGCATCACGTCGGCCGCGAAAAACGGCGTGCTCATCAAGGGCGGCACGCACCTCGAAGCGATGGGCGCGGTCGAGGCCGTCGCCGTGGACAAGACGGGCACGCTCACGAAGGGCGAACTCACCGTCACCGACGTGGTCCCGCTCAACGGGAACTCCGAGGAGGACGTGCTCCGGTGCGCCCGCGGCCTCGAATCCCGGAGCGAACACCCCATCGGCGAGGCCATCGTCACCCACGCCGAGGGCACGGGCGTCGCCGCCCGCGCGGTCGACGACTTCGAGAGCGTCACCGGCAAGGGCGTCCGCGCCGACCTCGACGGCGTCCCGCACTTCGCCGGCAAGCCCGGCTTCTTCGAGGAACTCGGGTTCGACCTCGAACACGTCCACGTCACCGGCCCCGGCGAGGAGCTTTCCGAGGACGTCCGAGAGCTCTGTGACCGCCACGGCTGTCTCAACCTCGTCGAGGACACGATTCCGCGCCTCCAGTCGGAGGGCAAGACGGTCGTCGTCGTCGGGACCGAAGACGACCTCGAAGGGCTCGTGGCCGTCGCCGACGAGGTCCGCCCCGACGCCCGCGAGACGGTCGCGAAGCTCCGCGAGGCCGGCCTCTCGGTCGTCATGCTCACCGGCGACAACGAGGGGACCGCCCGCGCCATCGCCGAGCAGGTCGGCGTCGACGACTTCCGCGCGGGCCTCCTCCCGGAGGACAAGGTCGCCGCCGTCGAGGGCCTGCTCGACGAGTACGGCTCGGTCGCCATGGTCGGCGACGGCATCAACGACGCCCCGGCGCTCGCCACCGCCACCGTCGGCGTCGCCATGGGCGCGGCCGGCACCGACACCGCCCTCGAAACCGCCGACATCGCCCTCATGGCCGACGACCTCTCGAAACTCCCGTACCTCTACGAGCTCTCCCACCGAGCGAACGGCGTCATCCGGCAGAACATCTGGGCGTCGCTCGCCATCAAGGCCGTCCTCGCGGTCGGCGTGCCCTTCGGCTACGTCTCGGTCGCGCTCGCGGTGCTCGCGGGCGACGCCGGGATGACCATGGGCGTGACGGGCAACGCGATGCGACTCGCACGGATTCGCCCGGACGACTGAGTCGCGAATCCGCGCTAGTTAGTGGCGTGACACCATCAACGTGTTCGCAATTCTTGCCACACGAGAATCGGCTGGCTCGGTTTTCCCGATGCCGCGCGTCAGAAACTGGTATGGGAGACGACGAGCGGACGCCACGCCGAGACGCGACCGACCGACCGACGCGGAGCCGGGACACCCGCGACGCCGGGCGCACCCGAAGACGGTTCATCTGGCTCGCCGGGACCGCCGCGATGGCGGGGTTGGCCGGCTGTTCCGGCGGTGGCGGTGGCGGCGGCGGTGGTGGCGCGACCGAGACGACGACTGCGGCCACGACGGAGTCGTCGGGGTCGACCGGAGGCGTCCCCGAGGCGTACGTGACCGCCACGTCCCTCGACGGCACCCAGCGCAACCCAGACAGCCTCTCGTCGCAGGAGGCCGTCTCGTACCAAGACGAGCCGAAAGACGGCAAGCAGTGTTCGACCTGTCGGTACTACATCGAGGACAAAAACGGGGACGGCGTGGGCGCGTGCGCCATCGTCGCGGGCGAGATTTCACCCGAGGGACACTGCGTCTCCTACGTCGAATACGAGGGGTAGCGCTCCGACGCTCCGCCGCGGTCAGGACTCCTCGCCCGTCGGCCCGACGGCGGTCTGTATCCGACAGCGGATGGACTCTTCGACGCCGTCGCGCTCGACCGGAATCACCCATTTCTCCCCACAGCCGAGGACGGTCACCAGCTCGCCGTCCTGTCGGTGTTTCACCGAGACGAACACCTCGCCGCGCTCTGGGTCGTAGTCCACGAGTTCGACGAGCACGTCCTCGCCGGCGATGAGGAGGTTCTTCGCGCCGTTCAACTCGGTGACGTAGGACTCGGTGTGCCCGGACGGGTCGGTGACGAACAGTTCGACGACCGGCACGTCCTCGCCGTCGAGATAGCTCGCGTCGACTTCGATTGCCCCGTCTTCGAGCCGGATGCCGTGTATCTCGACGAGCGACGCCGCGACGCCGAAGCTGTCAGCGACCTGCTGACGGAGGTCCCCCAACGGGATTCGAACCGACTCTCGAATCGTTCCCATGCCCGCCCCTACGAACGGGGGGTGTATGAGCGTGTCCGCTAGTCCTCGCCCCAGAGGGCATCGGCGAGGCGCGACCCCGACGGGACGGCCTCGCGGAAGGCCACCGAGTCGAACGCGAGCGGCCCGTTGAGAGAAAGGAAGCCGAGTTCGCCCTCGGGCGCGCGGCCGAGGTTGGTCAGAAAGGCCACTTTGCGGACGGCTTCGACGCCCTCGACGGTCGCCTCGGGGTCGACCGATTCGTACAGGGCGGCGTGTTCGCGGACGTGCTCGACACAGCGACTCGTCGGCGCGAACAGCAACAGCGCGTGGACGCCCGGCCCCTCGCGGCCGAGCTTCGTCCGGATGGCGTGTTCGTCGTCCTTGTAGAAGTAGCGCTCCATGCGGCGGTACTGGCGGAGCACCTCGTTCGCGCCGGTGGCGTGGCGGACGGCGGCGTCGGCCTTGAGTTCGATGAGGTAGTCCACCGGCTCGGGCGTCCGCACCCTGACGTACACGTCGGCGACGCCGCGGTTCCCGTAGTGGTCGTACGGCTCTTCGAGGTGAATCTCCACGTCGTCGAAGGCCGCCCGGAAGTGCTCGACCACCCGCGTCGCCAACTCGTCCTCGCGCATCTATGGGTCGAGACGAGGCGGCGGTCGGGGAAATGTCCCGCGGTTCGGCCGGCGGCGACCCGACACATCGGAACACACATACCGACGGCGTTCGGTTGGGGAACTTACATATGTCCCTGCCGACTCGCAGACAGGTCCTCCACGCCGGCGGCGCGTCCCTCGTCGCCGCGCTCGCCGGGTGTTCCGGCGAGGGGTCTAGTTCCAGTTCGGACGAGCCGTCCGGCCCCTCCCCGGACGCGCTCGTCACCGACTACGACGTTCTGACGGTTCGCAACGACGACGAGACCGCCGTCTTCCGGGACACCGCCCGCGACGACGAGGACGCGGAGTCGTCGTATCTCGACGATTTCCTCGTCACCACCGACGAGGAACGCGCTGGCGTCGAGTTCGCGGCCGACCCCGACGGCGTCGACGAGGCTCGCGCGTTCATCGACGAGACGAATTTCGACGAACAGACGCTCGTCATCACCCAGCACCGGACGGACGCCTGCCACCGCGTGAAACTGCTGTACGTCACGCATCCGCCGGATAGCGTCGTCCACCTCGATTTCTGTTACCCGCTCCGGCCGGCGTCGGTCGAGTGCTCCGCGGACGACCGCCACGTCGTCGCCTCGCTGGTCCGACTGCCCTACTCGTCGCAGGGCGAGTCGAGCTGGGGACACGGCGGCGGACGCAGTTGTCACCTCCCGCCGTCGCTCCGAACCGAGACGGAGGACGCCTGAGATGTCCCGGACGCGACGCGACGTGCTCGCCTCGCTCGCCGGAGTCGGGGTCGCCGGACTCGCGGGCTGTACCGCCCTCGACGCGGGCGCATCCGAATCCGACGGTCCGACGCTCGACCCGGCGGCGCTCCGAGCGGTCAGGCAACTCGGGTCGCCGGCGTTCCCGGCCCGGGTTCCCGCCCCAATCGCCGAGCCGTACCTCGAACGGGGCCGCGGCCGCGCCCGCGAATTCCTCGATTCCGTCCCCGAGACGATGTCTCCCGGGGAAGTCCCGAACGAGGGGGTTCGGAACGCCTACGCCGAAGCGTACGCGGACGCCGCCGCGGCCCTCGCCCCCTCGGACACCGACGAGTCGCCCTTCGAGGCGCTTCGGGGACTGCGCTACGCTCGCGGGGCCGCGGCGATGGCCAAGGGGACCTATGACGCCGCCGTCGGTGACCTCACGGAGGCCGACGTGCGCGACGAGGCCGCGGCGGTCCGCGCCGACGTCGAGTCGTTCCGGTTCGGCACGCGCTCCCTCGGCGACGAAGCCGACCGGGCGCTCGTCGTGTACGAGGCCGTCGAGAGCCTCGTCGCGGCGGCGGTCCGGTCTCTTGACAACGCCGACGAGTACGGCCGCTACGCCGACAGCGCCCCGCGAGTCGGCGAACTCCTCGACGCGGTCGAGTCGGCGCGGGCGTCGCTCGACGGCGCGCGCCACGTCCGCGACCGCTATCTGGCGACGGTTGCCGACCCGATAGACTTCACCGACGCGTTCGAGTCGACCGCGTCCTCGCTCGCCGGAGTCATCGAGGACCGCCGGGCCGAGTACCCCGAGGAGGGAGGGCTCGAAGCCGTTATCGAGGGCGAGGGGCTCGACACCGAGGCACTCGAATCCACGCCGGCCAAAGACCTGCTGGTGGAGGCGTTCGTCGAAGTCGAACGCGGGCTTCGAGACGCCCGCGACGGCCTCCGGAGCGGGCGGTTCGCCACGGCGCTCGTGGGCGCGCACACCGCCGAGACGCACCGCCGGGCGTTCGAAGACGCTGTCACGGCGGTCAAGCGGGGCCGGTACGAGTCCGTCGAGTCCGCGGCCGCGGTCAGAGACGCGAAACTCGGCGCGCTCGAAGCGCTCGAAGCCGCCCGGTCGAACGGGTCGAACCCGCACCTGACGCGGCGCGCACTGGTCGATATCGCCTACATGGTCGGCCGCGGAGACGATTACTTCCGCGACGACTACTACGACGACGGCGACCCTCGGGCCGCGCGAAACGCGCTCGCGCAGTACGCGACCGCCGAGTTCGCCGCGCGCGAGACGCCCGACGTGAGCGCGTGGGTGCTCGGGACGCTCGCCGCCGAGCGTGGCGGCGTCGGCCGCTGACGGGCCGCTTCGCTCGTTTTCGCCGTATCTCCGACCGTCACCGACGCGCCCTCGACCGTCGCCGGCGCGTCCGTGCGCCCGCCCCGCCCGGCCGGGGAAATTACGTGTCGGCGGGCGTACCACTCTCTCACGATGCCTGCCGAACCATTCGTCGTCGTCGGCGGCGACGCCGCCGGACTCTCCGCCGCGAGCAAGTTCGCCCGCGCCGACACCGACCGCGACGTCGTCGTCTTCGAGAAGGGCCGCTGGGTCTCCTACGCCCACTGCGGCACGCCCTACTTCGTCAAAGGCGAGGTCGAGAAACTCACTGACATGCTCTCGCTGTCGCCCGAGGCGGCCGCCGACCGCGGCATCGACCTCCGGCGCGAACACGAGATCGTCGCCGTCGACACCGACGAGCGGGTCGTCACGGTCGACGGCCCCGAGGGGACGTTCGAACAGCCCTACGGCGACCTGCTCGTCGCCACCGGGGCGCGGGCGCTCCGCGAACCGATGGACGGCATCGACCTCGACGGCGCGTTCACGCTTCACGGTCTGGACGACGCGGCGGCGATTCGGTCGTTCCTCACCGACCCGGACGAGGCGTCGGTCGCCGACCTCGGCGGCGGCGGGTTCGTCGACGAGGCGCGCGCGGCCCGCTTCGGCGCGATGGACCCCCCCGAGTCAGTCGCCATCGTCGGCGGCGGCTTCGTCGGCGTCGAGATGGCGGAGGCGTTCACCGCCCACGGCCTCGACGTGCACCTGTTCCAGCGCTCCGGCCACGTCCTCAAGTCGTTCGGCGACGCCGTGGGCGAGCGCGTCGAGAAGCATCTCGAAGGCCACGGCGTTACGCTCCACCTCGGTGCGTCGGTCGAGCGACTCCGCGGCGACGGCGCGGGCCGGGTCGAGGCCGTCGTCTGCGAGGGCGACGAACTCGCGGTCGACGCGGCGATGGTCGGTATCGGCCTCCGACCCAACTCGGCGCTCGTCGGCGACGCGGTCGACCTCGGCGAGACGGGCGCTATCGCGGTCGACGAGTACGGGCGGACGAGCGTCGAGGGCGTCTACGCCGCCGGCGACTGTGCGGAGTCG
>ENA-ORDC01000117-ORDC01000117.1-marine-metagenome-genome-assembly--contig:-NODE-117-length-88810-cov-7.040515_pt1 | contig 88810 bp, 87 predicted proteins | sample MGYA00237783_ERZ508515 | MGnify/ENA primary metagenome ERZ508515 (study PRJEB26186, sample SAMN06268792) | marine metagenome | isolation source: Eden Landing Ponds, San Francisco, CA, USA | place...
TCATCACGAGAGACGTACGTCTCTCGAACGACAGCGAGAGCTTCGCTCTCGCCATGCCCCTGAAGGGCGGGGCTTTCTCCTTGACTTTCCGTCAAACATCAAGGTTCTTGTCTATCGCGTCTGATCGCTATGATATGGTCCTCCAGTTCGTCCTGCCTGCCGTGTTCGTGTTCGCGTTCATCATGATTTCGGCGTACGCCGGCGCGCTCCGTGCGCTGGAAGTGTACTTCGATCCCGAGGCGGACAGCATTTTCCTGTCAGATGACGCCGAACCCCCGAGGGTTCGACGGGAGTGAGCGCGGTCGCTGTGACGAGGGAGTAGCGATCCGGACAACCCATAGTATTTAATCGAACCGACCGTGTCACGGACATATGGCAGAGATCGATATCTCCGGTGACGACGGGTCGGACGTGAGTGCCCCGTCGTCTGGGTCCCCCCTCCCGTACTTCCTCGGAAAGCGAGCGGTGATCCTCGCGATCGTCGTCGGAATCGTCTTCCTGGTCCGACCGCTGGTACACGGGGTGGTCTACGCCGCGCTGTTCTCGCCGTCCGGGCTGGTTCTGCTGGGCGGTGGTACCGTCACGGCGTTGATACTGTGGTTCTACCCGCCCTGGCGACTCGAGCGTGAGGATGAGAGATCGAACCTCGTCTCGATGCTGTTCGAGGACGACCAGACGCCAGTCGACGGGGTCGTCGTGGGTGGCGGGACGGCGATGCGAAAGCTCCGAATTTTCGGCGCGGTCGTCGGCGTCCTGTTCGTGCTTTCGATCCTCGTAAGCGTGCCGGCGGCGGCGCTCGAACAGCGAACGCTCGCCCAGCAGACGATGGCCGATGCGACCGAAGTCGAAGAGTTCCCGCAGGCCAACGCGAACAACCCGCGCGTCATCCCGCGTGAGGTTTCGGACGTGACGACTCGCGGCTCGGTGTCCTACCGAACGCACCGTCTCGGCACGAGCGACATCGCCAGACAGGAGGACGGGTCGCTCGCGTGGTCGTATCCGATCGAACCGGACGGAGCCCGGAACATGTTGCTCGACAACCAGCGCGGCGTCCTCGTCGCGAACATGACGTCGATGGACGAACAACAGATCGATGTCTACGAAGAAGACTTCCAGTACGGTGAGGGCATGTGGCTCCATCGTTCGGCACGGTGGAACGTCAAACTCGGCGGGTTCCTCTCGAAGTACAACGACGACGCCGTCGAGTTCAGCCACGACGGCACGCCGTACCTCTACTACCCGAAGACGGGCCACGAGTGGCATTTGCTTCCGTTCCCACACACGACGCCGAAGTGGGACGGCGGCGCGCTTGTCCATCCCGACGGCACCATCGAGCATCTCACACCCGAGGAGGCACAGGCGAACGAGATTCTCAATGGCCAGCGCCTGTATCCGATGACGTTGACGCGCGCGGAGACACACTCGCTGGGATACCGCGAGGGGATCATCAACCAGATGCCGGTCATTGGCGCACACGAGGGACAGGTCGAGGTTGCGAACCTGCCCGAAAGCGCGGACAACGAGCAGCCGTTCGTGATCGACCTCGAGGGCGAACAGATGTCCTACGTCACGGCGATGGAGCCCTATGGCGAGGACACCCGCGGCCTCGACGAGGTGTGGTTCGCCGACGCCGACACCGGCGAGTACACCTACTTCGGGACCGGCGACGAGACCCTGACTGGACCGGAGCGAGCGATGGGAATCGCCAAATCGGAGGACTCCCAGACCGGCTGGGGTGACAACTTCGTCGTCACAGAGCCAGTCCCCGTTACAATCGATGGCGACCTCTGGTGGCACATCAAGGTCGTGCCGACGGACTTCACGGACGTGACGCGGAACGTCTTCGTCAACGCTGACACCGGCAACGCGATCGAACTCAGCGACGATACAGCTATTCGGGAGTTCATCCGCGGCGACATCGACGAGAGCGAACTCGACACCGGTGAGAACGGCACCGACGTCGAGCCAGCCCCGGACGACGAGAACATCCTCTACTACGTCCTCATCACCGACGAGAACGGCGAGGTCGTCGATCGTATTCCGGTCGAACGCGGCCAGGACACCCAGATCGTCGCGCCCGACGACGAACGGGTCGCGAACGAAACCAGCCCCTGAATGCGGCCCAGGTTGTTCGAGGACCGGCTGGAACCTCCGTAAACGTTGAACTATTGGCGGTCGTAGTGCCTCGTATGACACTGGCCGACACTGCAACCACGGGGATACATTGTTCCGGCCTACCGAGCGGAGGTGATCGCGATGGCTAGCGTCCGCAGACCCGCGGTCGCCGGGCGGTTCTACGCCGGCGACGAGCCGTCGCTTCGCGAGCAAGTCGAGGCGATGTTCTCCCACACAATCGGCCCAGGTTCGGTGCCGACGACGAGGACCGGTTCGCCAGATATCACCGGGCTCGTCGCACCACACGCCGGACTGCCGTTCTCCGGCCCCGTCGCCGCCCACAGCTACGCGGCGCTCGCCGAATCCGGAACCCCCGAGACGGTCGTCATCGTCGGGCCGAATCACACTGGCGTCGGCGGGACCGTCGCCATTCCCAGCGACGACGAGTGGCGAACGCCGTTCGGAGCGATCCGAATCGACGCCGACCTTCGCGAGCGAATCGTCGACGAGACGGTAGCGACCGTCGACGACCGTGCCCACGCGAGCGAGCACGCCGCCGAGGTCCAGCTGCCCTTCCTCCAGTATCTCTACGACGATTTGGCGGTGGTCCCGATCTCCCTTCGGCGACAGGATGGCGAAGTGAGTCGCCAGCTCGGGGAGGCACTCGCGACGCACGCCGATACGGAGACGATCGTGATCGCCTCGAGCGACTTCACCCACTACGAGCCACACGACGTGGCGATCGAGCGCGACGAACTGGCGCTCGACCGGATCCAAGCGAACGACCCGGCGGGGCTGATCGAGACCGTCGAGCGCGAGGGACTGTCGGTCTGTGGCTACGGCGCGATCGCCGCGATGCTCTGGGCGAGTGGTGAGGACGCCGAAACCGACATCCTTGCCCACGCGACCAGCGGCGACACGGCTGGCGGCAGGGATGACGTAGTGGGGTACGCTGCAGTCGCGGTCAGCGACAGCGTCGGAGACAGAGCCTGATCAGGCCGTCTTCGCGACGGCGTGGATCGGTTCGCCGAGCGCGTAGACGGTGTTGTGGCCGGTGATCTCGACGTCGACGAAGTCCCCGAGTTCCAGGCCCATCGATGCAGCCTCGGGAACGGCGACCTGGCGGTGGGCTTCGTCGTAGCCCACCAGCGAGTCCTCGGTGCCGTCCTCGGTGAGCAACACCGTGTGTGCCTCGCCGACCATCGCGTCGTGGGCCGCGCCGACGACGTCCATCTTCAGGTCGGTCATCGCCGAGGACCGCTCCTTCTTGATCGTCCCGCCGAGACCGTCCATCTCAGCGGCGTCCGTGCCCGGGCGCTTCGAGAAGCGCGTCACGTTGACCTTCTCGGGTTCGACGTCGCGGAGCAGGTCCATCGACTCCTGGAAGTCGGCCTCGCTTTCGGTTGGGAAGCCGACGATGAAGTCGGTCGCAAGCGTCCAGTAGTCCAGTCGATCGTCGAAGGCCGCGACGACCTCCTTGAACTCCGGAGTCCGGTGACGACGGCGCATGTCAGTGAGGACGTCGTCGCTGCCCGACTGGACCGGCGCGTGCAGGAAGTTGTACAGTTCGTCGTGTTCGGCGAAGACGTCGGCGAGTTCCTCGTGCATGCCGTAGACACCCTTCGGGTTCGCCATGCCGACCCGCACGCGGAAGTCGCCCGGGAGTTCACAGATCTGCCGGAGTAGTTCCGGCAGCATTCGCTCGCCGTTCTCGAGTCCGTAGACGCCGGTGTCCTGGCCCGTGATCCGGAGTTCGCGTGCGCCAGCCACGAGGAGTTCCCGGGCCTTTTCGACGTTCGCGGCCATCGGCGGCGAGTCGATCGTCCCGGTCGCCTGCTTGGTGATACAATACGAGCAATCCGAGAGACAGCCCCGGGCGATCGGGAGGATGCCGGTCACGTCGTCGAGCACGACGTCGGTACCAGGGGTCGCGGTGGGACACTCGCCGTTGCGGACGTACTCGGGGACGTCGTCCCAGTGGAGGACCTCGACGTCGACGTCGGCCGCTTCGAACGCCTCGCCCTGGGCGAGGGCCATACAGCCGGTGACGACGAGGTCCGCCGGCGTCTGCTCGTCGAGTTCACTCGCCCGCCGGAGCATGTTCCGTTCGGTCTTCTCGACGACGGTGCAGGTGTTGAGGATCGCGACGTCGGCCCGCGAAGGGTCATCGACGGGATAGTGGCCACCCTGGCGGAGCCGGCGCTCGATCGCCTGGCTCTCGCCGCGGTTGGACGTACACCCGTACGTCTCGATGTGATAGCGGGCCATCCGTAGCTATGACTACGGTCCGGGAGGCAAAAGCACAGCGAAACCGGACACCCGCGATGTTCTCCGTTCGGTGTGCGAGCGTTCATATAGGTCGTGTCGTAACAATTATTGGGGCGTTTACAGTACACCCACTTGCAACGATGTCGAAACGAACGTTTGCCGTCCTGATAGTGGTCGCGGCGTGCGTGCTTGCCGGCACAGCTGTCGCGGCTGCGGACAATGGCGATCCTGGAGTACCGATAACGAACAACACGACTTCCGCCGACGAGGCCTACGTCAGCGACGACGGGAGCGTCGTCCTGGTGTCTCACGGCGACAGTGCTGCCGACGGCGTGGGAGAACTCGGCATGAACGTCACCGAGGGGTTGGTGTTCGGCAGCTACCAGCAACCGGTAGAGACGAACGTGACGGGCGCGTTCTCGATGGCTGCCAACCAGTCAGGGATCAACGCTTCGGGGACGCTTGCAATGGCCCGGCCTGACGCGCTCGAATCGCTCGATCTAACCGTCGACAGCGAGACGACGGCCGAGAACTCACGAAGCGATCTGGACCTCGATGCGACCGTTGCCCTCCCCGAGGACTCCAGCCAACTCGCCATGATGTTCGACGAGTTCAGCACCACCGGCTCGGTCACGACGACCGGTTCGACGCTCGAAACACAGGGCAGCGCCGAGTGGTCGGCGAGGGCCGGTATGGAATCCCAGGAACACGCCTTCGACTTGCGAGCGACCGACGAAGGCCACGTTCTCGAAGCCCGACAGTCCTACAACGTCAGTTCGTTCGCGGCCGAACAGTGGAACACCCGTGAGAAGGCTGTCCAGTCGCTCTCGGGACAGTTCACGATGGTCGCAACGATGCTCAACGGGTCCAGTGACTTCACGATGGACTCGTATGCGTTCGAGTCGACTGGCGACGGTGGCCATCTCGACGTCGAATACACCGTCGAGCTCCGGGGAATCCACGAGTTCCTCCGGCAGGGGCTCGTCGAATCCCTCTCTTCGAGTACCTCGGTCGGCGGCATGTCGACGCTCTCGACCGACGGGAACGCCGCCGAGGATATCGACGTCTCGCTCGATAACGTTTCGATCGAGCGCGTGTCGGTCGCCGTCGACGTCGATCAGGGATCCGCCATGGACATGGGATCCGGATCCGCAAGCTGGAACGTGAGCGTTTCGGGGTACGATCAGCTCCTGCTCGCGTACATGGAGGCCCTCGAGAGCGCCGACGAGACCGGCATGGTCGCCAACCAGTCAGATCAGCTCGAAGCCCAGTTCGCTGCCATGCAGGCGGCGGACTACTCACAGACCGCGACGTGGGAGATCGACGTTGCGATGGCGGACGGTTCGGTCCAGGCGAGCGCTTCGATGGACCAGCGGACCGACAACTGGGCTGCCTACGTCGAGGAACGCGCCGCCCGCGACCTGCCGGCGATCGGCACCCAGCGGTTGGCCTTCGACGCGGCCACCGAGGGCGAACAACTCGTCATGAACGGGTCCGCTCTCGTCCACCAGGAAGGGATGTTCGATCAGACCCTCCAGCGCCTCGAACAAAGCTTCGAGCAGTCTTCGTCAGTGACGACGACGCCGACGGAGACGAACCCGTTCTCGACGCTACGCGCGGCCGAGTTCCTCGGCTCGCGCCTCGACATGTCTGTCAACGAGACCGCCATGACCGTCGATGGCCAAGCTGAATTCGGCAACCTCTCGGCGATCACGGAGATGGTAGACCGAGAGACGGACATCGGCTCGATCGACGGGATGTACGTCGACGCCAGCGGAGACACCCCGACGACGTATCTCCGCATGGAGAACGTGGTCGAATCGGACGATCCGGACGCGGCGGCGCTCCGGGAGCACGAGATGATCACCGAGGACACGACGATCTACTTCCCCGGCGAATGGGAGAGCCTGTCACGGACCGTGACCATCGAGGAGTCGGCGATCGAAACGCAGATGATGGTGCCACAGGTGAACGACGACGCCCAGCAGTCGGACGATGGCACCGAGACGACCGAAGCGTCGTCAGACGACTCCGAGAGTGACACGACGACCGACGATGGAAGCGATGGCGACACGACGACTGAGAGCGACACGACCACCGACGGTGCGAGCGACGACGCCGACGAGACGACCGACGAACCTGCCGAGGCGACCACAGCCGGCGGTCCCGGCTTCGGCGCTGTCGTCGCAGTGGTTGCCGTCATCGCGGTGGCGTTGATCGGCTCGCGTCGGAGCTGAGACGACCGGCGCTTACCGGTTTTCCGGGAGGACCACTCGGGAGACACGAATGGGGGTCACGGTGCTGTTTTTTCACCGGGTCGAGTTCCCATCGGAGCGTCTGTATTCCTCGACGATCGTATCGCCACTCGAGGCACCGATCCGTTCGGCGCCGGCCTCGAACATGGCGAGTGCTCGCTCCCAGGACCCGATGCCGCCACTGGCCTTGACCGGGAGATATCGACTCAACCGTTCGACATCAGCCACTGTCGCACCGCCGTCGCTGAATCCGGTCGCCGTCTTCAGGAAGTCGGCGTCAGCCTCGGCGACCAGCTGTCCGACCCGATCGAGTTCGCCGTCAGTCAACAACGGCGCCTCGACGATGACTTTGACGGGGAGTGACGTGGCGGCGACCACTTCGGCGACGTCCTCACGGACTGCCTCGTCTTCGCCGGCCCGAAGTCGCCCGACGTTACAGACCACGTCGAGTTCGTCGGCCCCGTCGGCGCTGGCCTGCTCCGCTTCGGCCGCTTTGATTGACGAGGTGTGCTGGCCGTGGGGAAATCCGATAACGGTTGCAAGTCTGACGCCGGGGGCGTATGCGCTCGCCTGTGAGACGTAACACGGTGGGACGCAAGCGGCCATCCCGTACTCGATCGCGTCGTCGAGCACGGCGATGACGTCCGACGGCGTCGTTTCCGGGCCGAGCACCGTGTGTTCGATCCGCGCGGGAACGTCGTCTGGAACCATACGCCCCCGACGAGACTGAGCGATATAAACATCCGCGGTCGTTCGCCAGGGCGGGACATCCAAGACAGCGTGGATCAGACGGTTACAGCTCTCCTGGCTGGCGAGTCTGGGTCACCACGGGCCGAGACCGGAACGCTTTCCTGGGATGCCTAAGTAAACAAACATATGGCATTGCTTCCAAGTGGGCTCGTCGTGCCGGATCTCCCGTATCTCGTCGCGCTCGGGCTTGGAGTGCTGTTGACGACGCTGTTATTGCTGGCATTCGAACCGCCAGTGACGAGACAACACGTCGTCGCGTTGCTCCCGTGGATGGCAGTCGGTGGGATCGCACACGGGTTCTATCAGGTGCCAAGCCCGCCAGGGCTGTACCCGGAGTGGATCGGGCCGTTGTTCGGGGCCCCCGCCGTCTACGTCACGGCGTACGTCGTCGTCGCAGCCGTCTGGCTGCTGTTGATCGTGGTCGGGACCGCCACCGGCAGCCTCGATCGCGTCGGGACGTATCTGGGGGCGATCGGTCTCGGCATCCTGATCGTCTTCCTTGGGGCGATCGTCTGGCAAGGCCTCGGTCCGGGGCTTTCGTTCACGCCGATGTGGCCGACCCTCGCGTTCGTAGTCTCACTCGTCGTGACGGCAGTCACGTACTCCCTGGTGAGTCTCCGCTATACGGGCGCAGTTGCGCGGACGGGGATCGCCGGCGTGGCAGTCGTCTTCGCCCACGCGTTCGACGGCGTGATCACCATGATCGGATACGACGTGCTCGGCGCCGACGAGCGAACGCCGATCCCGGAGACGATCATGGAGTTTGCGGGCTCGCTGCCGACGGCTGAATACCTCGGTTCCGGGTGGCTGTTCCTGGTCGTGAAATTGCTCGTCGCCACGCTGGTCGTCGTCACGTTCGCCGAGTACGTCAGGGAGCGACCGTCCCGCGGCAGTCTGCTACTCGTCGTCCTTACGGCGGTCGGGCTTGGACCGGCTGCGAACAACTTCGTCCTTTTCACACTGGGGTAAGCGGATCCACGGCCAAACAGTAGTTCTAAACTGTTTTGGTGCCGACGATCACACCCATCGGCATGGCGAAACAACCACACTTGCTCGTCGAGGCGGGCGACCTCCCCGACGTCGTGTTGCTTCCGGGCGATCCGGGCCGCGTCGATCGCATCGCCGAGCACTGTGAGAGCGTCGAAACCGTCACCCACAACCGCGAATACCGGATCGTCACCGCGACGTACGAGGGACGAGAACTGGCGATCTGTTCGACCGGGATCGGCAGCCCCTCGGCGGCGATCGCCGTCGAGGAACTCGCGGCCGTCGGCGTCGAGACGTTCCTGCGCGTCGGGACGACCGGCGCACTCCAGTCGGACATCGAGATCGGCGACGTGATCGTCGCGACCGGCGCAGCCAAAGACGAGGGAACGACGAAGCGCTACGAGTCGGCGACGATCCCTGCCGTCCCGGACTTCGAGGTGGTCTCGACCCTGGAAGCGGCTGCACAGCGGCGTGAGGAACCCGTTCACGTCGGGCCGATCGTGACAGACGACGCGTTCTACGCGGAGGACGGGTCAGCCGTCACCGACTGGGAAGCGGCTGGATTACTCGCCGTCGAGATGGAAGCGGCGTCGATTTTCACGCTGGCGCGCCGGAACGGGCTTCGGTCCGGTGCGATCTGTACCGTCGACGGGAATCTGGTCGAGGGAACCCAGAAGGGTGAAACCGAGGACGACGAACTGCCGGCGAAAGCGCACGACAACGTCGAACGGATGATCGAAATCGCGTTGGCGGCCGTGACGGAGTTGTAGCCCGACCGGTGCCGACGGAAACAGACAAGTTTTCACTCACGGCTCAAATAGCCGAGACACATGAGTGGACGGACGGGGTCCGCCTACCGTAGATTGCGACGACAGATACGGTATCGTGCTGGTGCGTTCCGTCGCTGGGTCGAGCACACCCGGAATCTCGTTCACCTTTCGGTCCTGTTTGCGGTCCCGGTGTTGATGGGAGTGGTGACGTGGCTCTCGAACTCCCTCACGTTTCTCCCGTATCTGCTGTTCCCGCCGCTTGCCTCCGGGTCGTATTCGCTGTTCACGAACCCGGAGAGTCCTGCGTCCTCACCACGCCGGTTCATCGGCGGCCTGACCGCCGGCGCGCTGTGTGGCTGGGTGGCCCTCGCAGTGACGGCCCGCTACTGGTACCAGGTCCCACCGGGACAGTATCAGGTTCACGCCGGGGCCGTTGCGCTCGGCCTCTTTCTGACCGGGGCAGTCACGTGGGTACTGAACCTGCGCGAGGCGTCGGCGTATTCGACGGCACTGCTCGTCAACGTCACCGAGACGGCACAGTTCGAATACGTCCTGAGCGTCTTTCTGTCCGCAGCGATCGTGGCCAGCGTCTTCGTCGCCTGGCGTCACGCTGTCTACGAAAACCGGGCGGAACTCCTGTACGATTCGATCCGGGGCGACGATCGGGTGCTCGTTCCGTTACTCACCGAACAGGCTGACGCAACGGCGATGCTCGCCGCCAGACTCGCTGGGGCCCACGATGCAGGCAAAGTCGTGTTGCTCGACGTCGTCGACGACGAGGCGGTCGCCAGCGCGGAACGCGAACTCGTCGACACTGAGGCGGCCGTCAGTGCGAACGAGGACTGGCTGAAGAGTGAGTCCGGTCCGTCGTTGACGCCGGCGGATCGCGACGATCTCGAAGCGGCTGACTTTGACACGGAAACACTCGACGATATCGCCGAGAAGCACGCCGTCTCGGCAGCGGCGGATCGTCTCGAGACCGATGCCGCCCGTATCGAGACGAAGGTCGGCGTCCCGTGTGACGTGATCGTCGCCGCAGACGGTGACTCCCCCGCCGCAACGATCTCACGCACCGCCAGGGAGGCGAACTGTGACCTGATCGCTGTCCCCTACCAGGAACGCCACGGTGGCCTGTCGCCGACGATCAAACAACTGTTCGTCGGCGATATCGACGTCCTCGTCCATCGCTCTCACGACGGCCGCACGCGCTGGCGACGGATCCTCGTCCCGGTCCGGACGAAAGGCGTCGCACACAGCATGATCGACTTCGCGACCCGACTCGCCGGACGGACGGGCCACGTCAGTGTCTGTCACTGTATCGACGCCGAGCGGAAGCGTCGGCAGGCCGAGGAACTCCTCGCTGACCTCGTCGAGACGTTTACCGGCCGGATCGAAACCCGGGTCGCGGGTGAGGACCTCCAGTCGTTCCTCGCGGAGAACGCACCGGGATTCGATCTGGTCATCCTCGGCTCGAGTCAGGATCGGACACCGACTTCGCGATTCATCTCGCCGCCGACCTTCGAACGCCTCGAGGACGTCGAGACGGACGTCGCTATCGTCGACCGAAATTACGTCGACGACCGGACGTAGCGACGGTCCGGACACCGGGAATCGCGTCGACGTGAACGCTTTCCGGTCGGCTCCCTCAGAGATCGTCTTCGTCCTCGAGGGCAAGCAATCGGTCGGCGATCGATTCCATGCCTTCCCCGCCCATCGCCGACTGAACCAGGAGGTGCCCGCCGATGACCGCCGGACTGATGACCGAGTCAGCCCCGGCTCGCCGGAGCTTCTCGATGTTCGCGCGGTCGGTCGCGGCGGCGACGATCCGCGCCTCGGGGTTGAGCTGTCTGGCGGTCAGGATTGCGAGTGCGTCCTGTGCGTCGTCGTTGGTGGCCACCAACACGGCACGCGCACGCTCGATTCCAGCCCGCTTCAGTGGTTCGTCGTCGCTGGGATCGCCGACGATCGCGTTGATGTCGCGGTTGCCGAGGGTCGTTGCCGCGTCGCCGTCCGGTGTAATGACGATGAAATCGGACGTCGACTGGAGTTCTTCGAGGATCGGTTCGGTGAGGTCGCCATACCCAGCCACGAGGACGTGGTCCTCGAGCCGGTCGAGTTGTGAGCGTGTCATGGTGCCGAGTGCGCGGGCGAATCTGGCCTGGATCATCGGCCCGATGAGTGAGCCGAGCGCGAGCGCGAACGATGCCGTTCCGAGGACGACGACCGACAGCGAGAACAGCCGCGCCCCGTCGGAACTGGACGGGATCACGTCGCCGTAGCCGACGGTCGAGGCCGTCACGACCGTATAGTAGAGTGCGTCGGTGAGCGTTTCGACCTGCGCGAACTCCTCGCGCAGCGCGTACGTCCCGACCGTGCCGTAGGTCATCGTGCCGACGAGCGCGGCAAGCGCTGCAAGCTGTGCGATCGAGAGATCGAGCGTCCGGTCGAACCGCCGGTGACTCAACAGGACCGCCGGCAACGACAACACCGAGAGGACGACCAACGGCATCGAGACGACCGAGGACTGCACGAGCCCCTGAAACCCGGTCACGGGCAACAAGACGACCGTCGAGAGCCACGCGATCCGCAAACGCCGTCGCAGGCCGTAGACCGACGCCAGCATCAAAAAGCCGGTCAGCGAACCGGTAAAGCCGGCGGTCTGTTGGATCGCCGACGGGATCAACTCGGCGAGCGGCCCGGCAACCGAGGCGGCGCCGACGTTGAGCAGTCCCGTCGCGACCGAGAGGACTGCCACGACCGACGTCAGGTAGACGGCCGGTTTCGGCCCGAGCCACTCCCGAAGCTCCGCTTCCATGGTCACATACTCCGCTGGCCGGGAGTAAAGTCTGCCGGGACGGCCTCACCGGGGGCGCGGACGGGGCGTCCCAGTGGTCCCGGTCGGTACTGATTTGAGACTGGGGAAAGTCATCGTCTCCCATGCCATCGCTGCCGGTCGCACTGCTGTTCGGCGTCTATCTGGGCGTCCTCACCGGGATCATCCCGGCGTTGGTCGCCTGGGTACTGGGATTCCTGTTCAAGTATCTCACCGGCGTCACCCTGCCGGGGTTCGGCGTCGTCGTCCTCGGCGTCGCGCTGGCGGGCGTCAACGGCGGGCTACTCGCGCTTGCCGATCCATCGATCACCGGGTCGGCCAACGCCCCGACGATCCTCGTCGCCCTGCTGGTGATCATGATGATGGTGCTTTACGCCCACAGCAAGGGCGACCAACTCGGCGCGGCAATGCCGCGGAAGCTCTCGCTTCGGAAGCTCGGGGAGCGGACGCTCGCCCTCGATCTGATCGAGTCCGTCGGCGGCAACGAGGTCCGTGTGCGGGTGACCGGCGACGTGGCTGACGTCGAGGGATATCCGCCGCTACCGGACGAACTACGCGCGGAGATACGCGCGGGCGAGTGGACGTTCCCGGCCGATCTCGACCTGCCTGAACTGGAGGCCAGACTGGCAGAGCGGCTCACCAACGAGTACGACCTCGGTGACGTCTCGGTCGCCATCGACGAGCGCGGCCGGGCGACCGTCGCCGCCGCACCACCGTTCTCGGGACTCTCAAAGCGCGTCGAGTCCGGTAAACGCGCCGTCTCCGTCGACGCCCTGGTTCCGACCGGACTGGCCCGCGGGGACGTGGTGACGGTCGTCACTGCCGACACGCAGGTCCGCGGGACCGTGCTGAGTGCGCGCTCCGCACGCGAGGGCAGCGATTCGGCAAAGCCAGCGGAACCTGCGGACGAACCCGTGGAATCGGCTTCCGAGACGGAGCAGCGACTCCCCCAATCGGTCCGCGCGCCGACGACGACGGGTGGTGACGGCCAGGTGACGGTGTCCGTCGGCCGAACCGACGCCGAAGCCTTGTTGCGTTCCGATCGAGCGACGATCATCGTCGAGGCGCGAGGCACTCGCCGGGAGTACGCGCTCATCTCGTTGCTTCGGCGAGCAGGCAAGCGGTTTCGCCGGGTGACCGTCCGGGCTGGCGGCGAACTCGCGGGTCAGACGCTCGGGACGGCAGGACTCCGGAATCAGTTCGGCGTCGTCGTACTGGCGGCCAGGGATGGCAGCGGCTGGGAGTTCGACCCACCGGGGACCCGTTCGCTCGAACCGGGAACGGAACTGTACGCGGTCGGAACGCGTGACGCGCTCGACGAACTCGGGGAGGCGGTAGCGTGATCACTGCTGTCCCGTTGCAGTTCTCCGTCAGAGCGAATACCGTACTGGATGCGGCCGCCGAGATCGGTGGACTCGCAGTCGTCGCCGCAGCGGTGGCCGGCAGCGTCGCGATCGCGTATCGCTGGTACGCTCGCGAGCGAGTGTCGAACCCGCCGGCAGTACTGATAGCGCTCGCCACAGTCGCGTTCTTCCTCCACGCGATGACCGCCCTCGGACAGGTCATGGATGGGGCCGATCCACTGACTGTTCGTGCCGCGGCCTTCAACCTGAGCGCGCTCGTGGCCGGGGGCGGTGCCGCCCTGTTGGGTACGAGCGTGGGCGATCATCTGGCCAGAACCGTCCTCGGAGGGACGGATCAGGTTTCGGTCGACGATTCGCTGAGCCGCGTCGTCCGGGCTGTCGGTCGCGTCATCACTGTCTCCCTCCCGGGGGAGATCGACGACGTCCCCGGCTACGATCCAGTCGACGCCGAGACGAAGGCGACCCTGGAGGGGAAGACGTTCGTCTTCCCGCGCGGGCTCACCGTTCAGGAGTTGCATGACCGGCTGAATCGCCGCCTGCGCGAGGACTACCGCGTCGGTCACGTCGACATCGAAATCGACGAGGACGGGAGCGTTACTCACCTCGGACTCGGCGCTCGTGCGGCGGGACTCGGGCCGACGCTGCCCCCCGAGAGCGCGGCGATGGCGATCCGGGCCGATCCCGCCTACGCGGCCAGCGCCGGCGATCTCGTCCAAGTCTGGGAGCGCAATCCACAGCGTCGACTCCTGAACGCCGAAGTCCGGGGAACGGCCGGCGAGGTGGTCACGCTCGCGATCGACGCCGCCGACGCCTCGAAACTGTCGGCCGAGGAGCGCTACAAACTCGCCACGCTCCCCGTCGAGGAACGGGCCGACCGTGAACTGACCGAACTACTTCGGGCCGCCGACGAAACGCTCGGCGTCGTCGAGATCGCCGACGGGAGTTCCCTTGCCGGTGTGCCAGTCGGGGCGCTCGAGGTCACCGTCGTCGCGATCCACGCCGGTGGCCCCGACGATCACATCGAGGCACTGCCGGCCAGCGACCGCGTCGTCTCGGGTGGCGACTCGGTGTACGTCATCGCCCGACCGGAGGCGATCCGTCGAATCGAGTCGGCCGGGACGGCAGACGGAGCTGGTGAACATGCTTCGAGTACCATGTCCGACGTCGGCGGGTCCCCGCCTGTCGAGTCGAGGGGCTCGGGAACCGAATCCGGCGGTGAAGACGAGCGGTCGGCCCCCGAATCAGCCGAGACGGACGGTGAACCTGACGACGGCAACAGCGAGGAGCCGACCGTATCGACTGAAAGTGAGGATGAATCTGGCGGCGAAGACGATGCGGAGTCGATCGAGTCGTCCGAATCTGAGTGGGACCCCATCGATGAAAACGATCAGGCCCCGACCGAGTCGGCCGAATCGGACGGCGAAACTGACGAGGAAGGGGAACCGGAGTCCGTCGAGTCGACTGAAACGGCAGCAGAGACGGGCGACGACGAACGTGACTGACTGTCTCTCGATCGGTGTCGCCTACTCCCAGGGCGTCGACCGGTCGGTGATCTCGCCGGCCAGCGATTCGCGCATCGCGACGGCAGGATCGTCGCGGTTTGAAAGCACCCACATGAGTTTGACCATCGCCGTTCCGGGAAGCATGTCCTCGCCCTCGATTACGCCTGCGTCCAGCAGATCACGACCAGTGTCGTAGACACGATCGCAGACTCGGCCGTCGATGCACTGGCTGGTCATGACGACAGTCGTGCCGCCCTCGACCAGCGCGTCGATCCGATCGATCCAGTCCGTGTTGACGTGCCCCAGTCCGGTTCCTTCGATGATGAGGCCCGCCGCCCCCTCGACTGGGTCGAGCATCGACGGGTGTGCGCCAGGAACAAACTTCACGAGATCGACGTCGGTTTCGAGATCGTCGTGGAGTGTCAGTTCGGTCTCTCCGCGCTCCTCGTAGTCCCTTCGAAACGTGATCTCACGGGTGTCGTACTCGATTTCGCCCAGCGGCTTTCGGCCGATCGTTTCGAACGCATCACGGCGAGACGTGTGATTCTTTCGGGCGCGGGTTCCGCGATGGAGGGCGCACACGTCGTCGCTCTCGCTCCCGTGCATGGCGATCATGACTTCCGCGGCGTCGCTCTTGGCGGCCTCGACCGCACAGACGGCGTTCATCACGTTGTCAGAGGAGGGGCGATCGGCCGAGCGCTGGCTGCCGGTGAAGACGATCGGGACCGGGGTCTCGAGCATGAAGGACATCGCACTCGCGGAGAACTGCATCGTGTCGGTGCCGTGCATGACGACGACGCCGTCGGCCCCCGCGTCGATCTCCTCGTAAATGGCTTCGGCGAGGTCGACCCACACGTCCGGCGTCATGTTCTCCGAGAGGATGTTCGCGACGACGCGACCGCGGTAGTTCGCGAGTCCGGCGAGTTCGGGCACGGCCCGGAGGACGTCTTCGGCGTCGAACTGTGCGGTGACCGCGCCGGTGCGGTAGTCGACGGTGGAGGCGATGGTGCCGCCGGTCGAGATCAGCGACACCGTCGGGAGGTCCTCGTCGAACTCGATTTTCGATTCCTCGCTCGCCTCGCCGGGTTCGATGTCGTAGACGTCCGCCTCGAGGACGTCGGCCTCGGCGCTCGAGCGATCGACCCCGACGTTGTAGCCACTCGGGAGCTTGACGACGAGGGTTTCCGCGTCCGTCGAAGGGAGTAACACGCCCTCGAACGTCCGGCCGTCGTCCTCGACTGCCACGCGATCTCCTGGGTTCATGCCCCGAGCTACCGGACCGGTGGACTTGAAAGCATCTTTCTACACGGGAAAAGGCCCATGTCCCTGGCCGCCCCAGCGACGGTATGGCCGAGCGTTCCGACCAGCGAACCCGCGAGCGATCGTCTGTCGACACCGAAGACCTCGAGGACCTCCTCGATTCTGGCCTGGACGACGACGCTGGCGTCGCCTCGCGTCGGGACGAACCCACTCGGGAGGACGAGGCAGGGCCGTCGTCGGGGCTCCGGGGGCGGTTGCGTTCGATCGTCGGCAGGTCGGTCTCGCGTCCGCTCGCGTCGGTTCGATCACGACTCGGACAGCTCTTCTCGGTGCGAACCTTCGGGACCGCGCTCGTCGCCAGTATCGTCGCGGCGATCGGGATCGGGTTCGTGATCCCTTTCGTCGACACGCTCGGCGCGCTCGCTGGCATTTTCGCGGTCGGTCTCGGGTTCGGCCTCGTGGGCGAGCGCCGGCAGTATCTCGAAGTCGGACTCGCAGGAGGGGCCACGGCCGCTCTGGGTGCCGTGACGGAGTTCCTGGTCGTCGCGCTTGCTGGCCGTGGTGACCTGGTGGTGCTGTTCGGCGTGGGCAGCGGTCTGCTCGCTGCCGTGATCGGACACTACGTCGGTCGTGACCTGCGCGACGGACTGACGCGGGACGTCTGATACGGATTACTCCCAGTCAGGTCCGCATCGACCGCCCGAAAGCGGGCGGTCGTAGTGCGAAACAGTGAGAGTAATCCGTATGACTCAGCTTCGTAGCATCCACTGGTCGCCGTCGCGCTCGACGACGCCACGCGATTGGAGCGACTGGAGCACGTCCTCGACGACTGGCGGCGGCACCTCTACCCGACGGCTGACAGCCTCCAAATCGGCACCGCCGTCGGCGATGGCTCCCATCACTTCGACGTAGAGTCGATCGTCACTGTCGTCGATCTCGTCGCTGACGCGCTCCATGACGTCCGTCAGCCGCCCCTGGACCCATCGCTGTGCGAGCGACAGTTCGTTTCGAAGTCGACGAAGCCGTCGCATCTCGACGGCGAGTTCCGGTAACTCGGACGCACCGTCGGGGTCGACGTCGATCGAGAGGTGTTTACACGACGTGATATCCAGTCCGGAACTCGCCGGGTACGCGGTCTTCGTCCCGAAATCGTACGGTGACGCCGTGACTTCGAGCCGGAAGCCTCGCGAGATGTAAAAGTACTTGCGGCGGCGTTCGTCGGTTCTGCTCTCGACGAGGCCGGCCTCCTCGAGTTGTCGGAGGTGATCGATGACGGCCTTCGGACTCACGCCGAGATAGTCGCTGATCTCCGTGACGTAACAGGGCTTGCGCGCCAGCAGACGCAGGATGCGTCGACGGTTCGCGTTCCCAAGGAGATCGAGTAACTCGGCGGATTCCATTCACGTGACGTTAGTAATTCCAACATTTAAATATATCGTTCACGCGGATCCACGTGAGGAGTCAGACGCCGCCGTGGGGAGCAGGTAAACCGGTAGATGGGAGCTGACTGGGACGGACTCACGAACGGACTATCGGCCGCTGTTGCCGTGTGTTTCGTCGGTGTGCGTCGCAGCTTTGACCGCGGCCCCCGATCCGTTTTCGCCCTTGACGTCGGCGTCCGGTGGGTTCCCCGGATCGGCATTCGGGCCCTGGGTATCGTCGGAGTTGGCACCCGAACCCGGCGTCTGGCCCGTCTCGTTGGCAGTAGGGGTGCCAACCGGATTGGCGTCGGAAGCGGGGGAAGCGCCAGTGTCGCTATCGGAACGGGGAGTGGCGTCAGTATCTGGGGTGTCAGTGTCTGATCCGGCCGGTTGCTCGCCAGGTGCTGCTCCTGGGTTCGTCCCATCGGCTCCCGGTGAGTCGCCGGTTCCGTTTCCGGGTGTCGTCCGGGTGTCACCGTCAGACGGATCCGGGGTGCCCGCATCGGCGTCTGGCGTGTCGTCATCACTCGTTTCGTTCCTGTCTGGAGTGGCGGGATTCGCACCGGGGGCCCCGTCAGCATTCGCGCTGTCCGGCGTTGTTTCGGAATCGTTCGTGGCCGGAGAGCCGCGGTGATCGGGCTGAGAACCGTCCGGTCCGTTAGGCATCGACTGATTGTCGGTTCCCTCACCTCGATCGATGGGAGGACCCGTCGTCCCCCCATCGTGCTCGGGCGGATTGGCGCCATCGCCGCGTGGATCAGATGGCGCCCCATTGCCCCCCGGTGGTGACGTCCCGTTTGCTCCGGGTGGCATCGTTCCATCCGGGCCGTTGGGTCCGTTCCCGGCGGATTCGTTCGGGCCGGCGGGCGAATCAGCCGGTGGCCCCCGTGGCACATCCGCTGGCGGCCCGACGGAGAGATTCCGGGCCATCGATGCGACCTCGTGGCCACTCATGTTCGAAACCTGCGACCGGAGGGCATCGAGACGGGTCGTGTTGACTCCGACCTCGCGCGCTTTCTCGTCCGTGTCGTTGATCGATCTCTCCAGCGCGTGAATCCGTGCCGCGAGGCCCGAGACGGTGGCGGCTGATCGCGGGTTCCGGACGTCGATGCTCTCGTTTTCGATGGCGGCGAGTCGCTCCTCGAGTCGGTGGAGTCGCCGTTCGAGCGACTCGGTGCGGCGTTCGACTGCGTTGCGTACTGTCGAAGCGTTGGCTCCTGCCACCCCCGCTTTCCACATGCCGTTCTCGACGGACGAATCGGCAGCGACGGTACTCGACTCCATGAACGCGCTCATCTTGCTTCCGAGTGTCGGCGTTGTACTCCCGTTCGTCGGCGACTCGGTCCCGTTTGTCGTCGTATTGACAACCGGGTCCGCCGACAGCCCGAGGGATTGGTCAGTCACTGGCGTCTCGGGAGTGAGAACTGCTGATGCCAGCGTCGGCCCCACCGCAATGCTCAAAGCAAGCAACAGGACGGCAACGGGAACCCGAACTCTCATGCTCGGGAGTTTGTGATGTTCACTTATAAACCCAAACAGTCGTTCGTACCGTTCAGCGACCAGTCAGCGCCCCTCAAATCGTCCAATCAAGTTTATCCCACGATCCAAGGCAGTTTCACGCGTTCACAGCTGGTCTTGCTGACGGCAAGTGTTCCAGTGTGACGAACCCGCCTGCCGAAGACTTATATCCGCTGGTGTGGTGCATGTTAATGAATAGCATGTTTGAACCGTTCTCGGGATCGTACTACCTCGGGCGGTTGTACGTCGAACCGCGGCACGGAGAGACGCCGGCGATGTCGAGACGACAATACGAAGCGGTTCAGCGACAGCTTTACCACGCGGACGCGAGCGATCAGGACACGCCGCTGGTGATGAAACTCGACCAGCGACACTTTCCGGTCACCGGCATCGAGTCCGTCCCGGCTGACACGCTCGCGGTACCACCCGAGATACTTTCGGATTCGCGGGTCGAGAATCCGCCCTCGTTGCGGGAAGTGCTGCTTGCGACGGCGGATCGGGCCGAACAGTTGCTATCGCTCACCAGCGGCGTCGGCGAGGCTCCGAGCGAGGTACGCGGCGGGTACTCGTTGGAACGCCGCGCCGGCGATGGGGAACCCACGGGGATTTAAGCCCTCAGGCTCGTCGACTCCGAGTAATGCTCGACGAGCTACTCGGGCGCGCCCGACTCAACGAGCGCATCGAGGAACTCGAAGACGAAAACCGCCACCTGCAGCGCCAGCTAGACGCCGAGTCCGACCGGCGAGCGGACGTCGAGACGGAGCGTCAGGCGGCCGAACGCCGCGCGAACCGGCTAGCGGATCGGGTTCAAGAACTTGAGGATCGGGTCGATCGACTCTCGGGATCGGATCGGGATCTGTCCGTTCGGCGTCGTGAATCATTACGTGGTGACCGTCTGTCCGCGGTCCTTGACCGTCTCGAATCCATCGAGACCGGTCCGGAAGGCGCGCTGACGGCGTTCGTCGACGACGAGCCGCTTCCGGACGTCGTCAGCGACGCGTTCGGCGACCGGGCGAGCCTGGTCTCACGGGCTGGCCCGTGTTTCGCATTCACCGACGACGCAGGCCTGCTCAGCGTGGCGCTGGAACCACCGATCGAGTCCGAGCCGTTCGTCACCTGGGACGAGGGCTTTTCCTTCGATCGCTCTCTCTTCGAACCGACCGGTCAGTTCACCCTGGCGCTGGTCCGTTCGGACCTCTTCGCCATGGGCGAATACGATGGGCGCGAACGCGTCGCGTTCCACGGATTCGACAGCGACCTGGGACGCAATCACTCCAAGGGCGGCTTCTCGCAGGCGCGCTTCGAGCGGCTTCGCGACGAGCAGATCGACTCCCACCTCGAACGGTGCCAGGTAGCCCTCGAGGAGCGCTCGACCGACCGGCTGTACGTCGTCGGTGAGAAGACCGTACTGGATGCGTTCGCCGAAGCGGCTGACGCGACGGCGACCGTCGACGCGACCGGCGACCCCGAGCCAGCCCTGGACGATGCGTTCCGTGACTTCTGGACGACGACGCTGTGGGCGATCTGATCGCGTTCGCTGGAAAGGGCGTTGTCACCTACCTCCGGCCGTCACCGCAGAAGCTAAACGCCGCTCGTCCCTTCCCCCGACAATGACCGACTGGACGGAGAAACACCGCCCGTCGACGCTCGCGGAGGTGCGCGGCAACGACAAGGCTCGCGACGCCCTCCGGGAGTGGGCTGACACCTGGCCCGACCACCGCGAGGCCGTCATCCTCTATGGCTCGCCGGGCGTCGGGAAGACCTCTGCAGCGCATGCCCTCGCCAGCGACATGGGCTGGCCGACGATCGAACTCAACGCCAGCGACTCCCGGACCAAGGACGTCATCGAGCGGGTCGCGGGCGAAGCGGCGAAAAGCGGGACGCTTACTCAGGGTGGTTCGGGACGTCGACTCGTCATTTTGGACGAGGCAGACAACCTCCACGGCAACGTCGACCGCGGCGGAACGCGGGCGATCACCTCGCTGGTCAAAGAGGCCGAACAGCCGATGGTCCTCATCGCCAACGAGTTCTACGAGATGAGCAAGGGGCTCCGCAACGCCTGCCGGGACATCGAGTTCCGGGACGTCTCCGCCCGGTCGATCGTGCCCGTCCTCCGGGACATCTGTCGCCAGGAAGACGTCGGCTTCGAGGAAGATGCACTCCGGAAGATCGCCGACATGAACGACGGCGACCTCCGGGGCGCGATCAAGGATCTGCAGGCCATCGCGGAGGGGCGGGAGACGGTGACTGAAGACGACGTCGTAACCAGTGAACGCGACCGGACGACGGACATCTTCGACTTCCTGGACACGGTCCTGAAGGAAGCCGACGCACAGGAAGCACTTGAAGCGTCTTACGACGTCGACGAGACGCCCGACGACCTCATCTCTTGGATCGAGGACAACGTGCCAAAGGACTACGAGGGCGGGGAACTCGCCCGTGCCTACCGTTCGCTCGCGAACGCCGACCGATGGCTCGGTCGGGTTCGGGCGACGCAGAACTACACCTTTTGGCGATATGCGTCCGACGCAATGACGGCCGGCGTCGCGGCGGCTCGAAGCGGTGAAAAGGGCGGCTGGACCCGCTATGGCCCGCCGAGTTACTGGTCGAAACTCGGTCGAACCAGCGGTGCACGGGACACCCGCGACGACGTTGCCCGCGCTATCGCGACGACCGGCGGCGTCAGCATGTCCACCGCCCGCCGCGAGGTACTGCCGTATCTGGAGACGATGACCCACCACTGCACGAACCGCGAGTTGACGGTCGCGATGACCGCGGCGTACGATCTCGATCCCGACCACGTGGCGTTCATCACGGGCAGCGGCGCGGACACGAACAAGGTCAACTCCATCGTCAAGGACGCGGCAGAACGTCTGGAGACCGCCGCCGTCGACGCGTCGGAAGGTGCGTTCGAGCCCGGCGAAACGGACGGTTCGTCGTCCGGTGGCGGTGAACAGAAGGGCGACCAAACTGACCCTACCGGACCGCCGGAATCAGCGGAGAACAGCTCTTCGGCCGGTTCCGAGACGAGCGACGACGAAGACGAAAGCGACGACCAACAGACCGGTCTCGGTGACTTCGTCTAGACCGCCGGTGCGGCTGTCTTCGCACGCCACAGACCGACAGCGCTCGCGACGAGTCCACCATAGACGACGAGGCCAGCCAGTAGATACGCCGCCTGATGGAGTGTCGAGGCGGCGATCAGATGGCGGCCGAGATACACAGTGATCGGCAGTGCCGCGAGGACGACGAGCGGTGCGTGTCGGTACAGCCCGGACAGTTCCTCCCGACCAACGACCACGAGGGTGAGCACCGCGAGAACCAAGACGAGCAACACGGCGTACTGTAGCGTGCCGAGGACCGGTGTGTAGCTGCTCACGAACGGCGGTGTCAACAGGACGTTGGCCGGAAAGAGCACGAGCGCCCCGACAGCGGCGGCGGTGAGGTGAGTCGACCGAATGCTGTCTGCCCAGGTCGCAACGAAGGCGAACGAAAACGCACCGAAGATTGTGAACGCGGTCCAGAAGTGCGCTGTCAGCACTTCGGACATCCCGAAGTTGACGACAGTCTGCTGGCCCAGGAGTACCTGCAGCGGCGTCAATAGTGCACCGAGGGTCAGTGCGTACCGGACCTTCGAGGGCGTCTCATGCCGCCAGGATTCGATCGCCGATCCGACGATGAAGAGTCCGCCGACCCCGGCGACGACCCGGTGAATCCACTCGAAGAAACTCGGGAACGATTCCGGGAAGAGATTCAGCAGTCCGCCGTCACAGACCGGCCAGCGGGCCTGGCAGGCCAGTCCAGCCCCGTAGGATTTCGTTGCGACGCCCAGCAATATCGTCGTGAACACGAACAGGATCGTCATGGCGACGAGATAGCGAAACCGCCGATTCATAGGCGTGCTTGTTCGGGCACGCACTTAGCCTCAGTCCTTCCGGCACTCACGCCGTGGCGACGACCGGCTCGCCTTCCGATCAGTCGTCAGCCGGTCGATCCGCGCGTGAGGGTGGTGGGACGCTCTCGGAGACGGTCGTGACCGGATCAGGGCGCAGACACTGCTCGCATTCGTCGTTGACGTGGGCGTACTCCTCCGGTGCGTTCGCCAGGGGATGGGCGGGGTTCACGTCGCTCTCGATCCGGGCGACTCGGAGCGCGTGAAATCCGCGAACGCGCGCCTGGATCCCCCGCCAGTGGTTAGTCGTGGCCGCTGGGACCGACGTCCGGTGTGGAGAGTCGATGCCGGGGGCGGCGAGATCGAGCATCGCCGCGTTGACGTTTTTTGCGAGTTCGTTGTGGTCGACGAGGACACCGACACGCGAGTGGGGTGGTGCCCTGGCAGCGAGGACATCCAGTCCGAAGTGCAACGCGCGATACTCCGCGACGTTGTTGTCCGGGACGACGTCCGGCACTGCCAGCCGCGCGACGCATTTGCCGTCGCGCGTCTCGATCACGGCGCCGAGACCACCGTTCCCGCCGTGGAAGGACCCGTCCGTGGCGAGATAGAAGTCCCGGTGGTGGGTCTGTGGCGGGTGGGCGATGTGTGGCGTCGGAGAATCGTCGAACAGGTCTCTGAGGCTCGGCCGGCCGTATGCGGCCATATGAACGCTACGCGGCCGAACCCTTGTAAATCTTCCTCGGATGTCAATCTTTACCAACCTGGGTTTGCGGGGTTGTCGTGACTGCCGGGACGAAATCCCGATCCAGCGAGTCGGGACGTTCATCAGTTTCGACACCGAACCCGAAAGCGATGACACCCGACCTCTTCTCGCCGCTCGAAATGCGCGACGTGACCGCTCCAAACCGCGTGATGGTCTCGCCGATGTGCCAGTACTCCTGTGAGGACCGCGACGGCCTGCCGACCGACTGGCACCGCGTCCACCTCGGCAGCCGGGCCGTCGGCGGAACCGGGATCGTCATGAGTGAGGCGACGGCCGTCGAACCACGTGGGCGGATCTCGCCAGAGGACACTGGGGTCTGGTCGGACGAGCACGTCGAGGCCTGGCAGCCGGTCACCGAGTTCATCACGGAAGCAGGTGCGATCCCCGCGATCCAGCTTGCCCACGCCGGACGAAAGGCATCAAAGAGTCGACCCTGGGATGGAAGTGCCCCCGTTCAGCCCGACTCGGGCGGCTGGGAGACGGTCGGCCCGAGCGGCAACGCCTGGCCGTACGACGCCGAGGCCCCGCCCCATCGGCGGATGGATCACGACGATATCGAGACCGTGATCGAATCGTTCCGGACCGGAGCCGAACGCGCACTCGACGCCGGTTTCGAGATCGCCGAGGTCCACGCCGCCCACGGGTATCTCCTCCACGAGTTCCTCTCGCCGGTCACGAACGACCGGACCGACGAATACGGCGGGAGTTTCCCGGATCGAACGCGGTTCCTCCGGGAGGTCGTCGCTGCGGTCAGAGACGTCTGGCCCGACGGGAAACCCGTCTTCGTCCGGATCTCCGCGACCGACTGGATCGACGACGCCGAGTCCTGGACGCTCGAACAGTCGGTCCGGCTCGCAGCTGACCTCCACGAGGCGGGCGTCGATCTGATCGACGTGAGTTCCGGTGGGATCGCCCCCGGTTCCTATCCCGACGAGGCGGGACCGAACTACCAGGTCCCCCACGCCGAGCGGATCGGCGACGGCACCCCCGACGAACTCCTCGTCGGGGCCGTCGGGAAGATCACGACGCCCGAACAGGCCGACGCCATCGTCGCCAACGGTCGCGCGGATCTCGCGATCGTCGGCCGTGAACATCTCCGGGACCCATACTTCACGCTCCATGCGGCGCGTGAACTCGACGCGCTCGATCGCGTCGACGTCCCGCCCCAGTACGATCGGGCGTTCTGAGAGCGGTCGACCACGGACGTCGCCGGGCGTCTTGGGGACACACACTTTTGGCACCGCCCGTCGTCAGTTCTCGTAGACACATGCTGGATCGAATTCTCTTTCCGACTGACGGGAGTGCGGGGGCAATGTCGACGCTGGAACACGCTCTCGATCTGGCCACAGATCACAACGCGACTGTTCACGTGCTCACTGTCCAAGCTGAGGATGACACAGACGAGGACGCCGGGACCGAACTCGTCGAACTCGCAGCCGATCGGGTCCGTGAACGCGGCCACACCCCACGAACGGCGATTCGCTCCGGGCGGCCCTACCGGCAGATTCTGGAATACGCCGATACGGAGGACATCGACCTCATCGTCATGCCGACACACGGACGGACGGGTCTGGAGCGGCTTCTCCTCGGGAGCGTCACGGCGCGGGTCATCCGACTCGCAGACGTGCCCGTGCTGACTGCCTGTCCCGACGCCGAGTTACGCTATCCGTACCGTCGGGTCCTGGTACCGACCGACGGTAGTCGGTGTGCGAGCGCCGCACTCGACGTCGCTGTCGGCCTCGCCAGCGTGGCCGATGTCCCACTGACCGCACTCTCGGTCGTCGAAGGGTCGCGTAACGACGCCAACGTCCGCTCGTCGGTGAGTCGCGATCGGATCGACGAGCGGGCCCACGACGCCGTCGAGACAGCCGCCGACGTGGCCCGCGAGGCTTCGGTTTCCGACGTTTCGACCGCAGTCGTTCACGGTTCTTCCGTCCACAACGAGATCGAGGCGCACGTCGCCGAAAATCCGATCGACCTGGTGGTCGTCGGGACGCACGGTCGGACCGGGATCGATCGGTACCTCTTCGGGGGCGTCACCGAGAAGCTGGTTCGGACCGCCGACGTGCCGGTTCTCACCGTCCGTGAACCGGACGAGGCTGCACGACGCTGACCGGAGACGAGTGCAGACGGACTGCGGCCGTCGCCCATCCAGTATCGCCGTCGATCAGCCGTTCCGCGTCACTCGAACCCCCTCGGACGCTTCGACGCGGTAGTGATGTGGCTCGCGGTCCGGGAACCGCGATCGATAGGCTGCCTCGATCGAGCTGGCGACCGAATCGACTGCTTCACTGTCGACGATCGCAATCGCTGCCCCACCCCAGCCGGCGCCAGTGAGTCGAGCGCCGTAGGCCCCGGCGTCGACGGCCGTCTCGACGACGAAATCGAGTTCCGCACAGCTGGCCTCGTAGTGGTCGGCGATGTCTCGGTGTGCGTCGACGAGAATTTCCCCAAACGTTTCGACGTCACCGTCTTCGAGTGCCGCTTTCGCCGCTTCGACGCGAGCGTTCTCCCGGACGACGTACCCGAGTCGCTCGCGCTCCAGCGGAGGCAGTCCATCCAGATCGGCCGCACTCACGTCTTTCGAAGAATCGACCCCAAGTGTTTCGAGTGCGCGCTCGACGGTCTCACGACGTTGGTTGTACGCAGAGTCGACTAGTTCCCGGGAGACGCCAGTGTGAAAGACGACGACTGCGACGTCGTCCGGGAACGGGACTGGCGTGAACGCCAGCGTTTCCGTGTCGATCGAAAGTGCGTGGCCCGCCTGGCCGAGTGCCACGGCAAACTGATCCATGATCCCACACGAGACGCCGACGTAGTCGTTCTCGACGCGCTGGCTCAGCCGCGCCATTCGCTCCCGTGAGAGACCGAGATCGTACGCCTCGTTCAAAAACGCCACGACTGCCAACTCCAGGCTGGCCGAGGAACTCAACCCCGATCCGATCGGCAGTGTCGCGGTGAACTGGCCGTGAAAGCCGCCCGGATCGTACCCCTCCTCCTGCAGGACGGCATAACAGCCTTTGACGTAGTCGACCCAGTCCTCGGTCGGTTCCAGGTCGTCGGTCGGAAACGAATAGCTCGGTTCGACGGCCGCCGAGGTCACGTGAACGTCATCAGCTGGCGTTGCTTCGAGGCGCGTGTGCAGATCAGTCGCGAGTGGCATGACGTACCCGAGTGTGTAATCGGTATGTCCACCGATCAAGTTGACTCGACCCGGGGAGATCACCGTATGGTCCCCTTTGAAAGCGTCCATTCGGTACATCCCTCAGCCCCGAAGAATAAAAATACGTCTGAAGCGTAAATGGGACGGACACGACTCGAAGATGGGAGACACCGCAGTCGGAACACTCCGATATGTTTTTCCAGGCGTGAACGGGCATCCAACTATGGAACTGACTGACAAACGGATCGTGATTACGGGCGGTGCGGGCCTGATCGGGTCGGCGCTCGCCCGGCGACTGCTGGAAGACAACGATGTCCTCGTCGTCGACGACCTTTCGAACGGCATCCGGTCGTCGGTGCCCGACGAAGCGGCGTTCATTGAGGGCGATCTCACCAAGGAAGCGGTCGTCGCCGAGACGATTGACGCCGACGTTGACGTTGTTTTCCACCTGGCCGCAGATAAGTACGTCAACGCCGACGCACCGCGCGAGCAGTTCGAAGCCAACGGCGAGATGACCTATAACGTGCTCGAACGCATGGACGAAGTCGGCGTCGAGTCGATCGCGTTCACGTCCTCCTCGACTGTCTACGGCGAAGCCCCGCGACCCACGCCCGAGGATTACGCCCCGCTGGAACCGATCAGCGAGTACGGCGCGGCCAAGTTATCCGAGGAAGGGTTGCTGTCAGTGTACGCCCACAGCCACGATTTCACGGTCTGGAACTTCCGGTTTGCGAACATCGTCGGGCCGCGCTACGGCGCGGGCGTCGTCCCTGATTTCATTCACAAGCTCTCCGAGGATCCGGCGACGCTGACGATCCGCGGGAACGGTCGCCAGGAGAAATCCTACATGACCCTGGAAGACTGCATCGACGCGATGTGTTACGTCGTCGAACACGCCGACGAGCCTGTGAATACCTACAATCTCGGTACGCGCACTACTACGTCAGTCACCCGGATCGCCGACATCGTCAGCGACGAGATGGACCTCGACCCCGACTACGAGTACACCGGCGGCGACCGCGGCTGGACCGGTGACGTCCCCAAAATGCGCCTCTCGATCGAGAAACTCGCCGCGCTCGGCTGGCAACCCTCCGCTTCGAGTGAGCAAGCCATCCGCCAAGGGGTCCGCGAACTTCTCGACCATCCCGACAACGAACCCCATCTCGGGTGATCTCGGGAGTCAGAATCCCGTTCTGAAAGGAACGGACCATTCGGAGACTGCCGCTTGTTTCGATGCCGTTTCCGAAGCGTTCGGGCCAAAAAGTGGACGAACTGCAAACTCCCCGCTCCGTGTGACAGAGAGATGGTGCCTGAACTCGATCACTATTGGGTGCTCAGACGTGTTTCGGGATTTCGACAGTGAACACACAGCCTGTGGAGTCGTCAGCCACAGGCGCTTCCCCGGCAGCGGGTCCGTCGGAAGCGTTCTCGACGCTGACGTGCCCACCAAAGCGCTCGAGGATGGTGTGGACCAGGTAGAGACCGATCCCGGTTCCGGGGCTCTCGGGACCCATCTCACCTTTGCCGAAGATCCCGTCGATGTGCTCTTCAGGAATACCGGGGCCGTTGTCAGCAACGTGGACCCGCACGTCCGTCTCGTCCACCGCCACGCGGATGTTCACCCGCGGTTCACTGCCGTCGTTGTGACGGACAGCGTTGCTCAATAGATTGCCGAACACTGACGAAAGGAGTTCGTTCCCTCTGACGGATACGTTCGGGACCTCGCCGTCGACTGAGACGACGAGATTTTCGTGTCGCCGCTCGCCTTTCTCGACTTCGGACTCGAGAATGTATCGCAGGTTCACGCTCGAGTACGCCAGGTCCGTGTCGCTCCCGATCGACTCGACGAAGTCACGCGCGATCGTTGTCAACTCTGAAATGTGGTCACAGGTATCCTGGATGCGGTCTACGTAGTCCTGGCCCTCGGTGTCGACGTGGCCACTGACGCCGTCAGCCCATGCGATGAGCAATTGGATGTCGTTGTTGATGTCGTGACGGACGAGACGGTTGATGACCGCGAGCTTCTCGGTCCGATCTTCGAGTTGCTGCTCGCGCCGTTTTTGTTGCGTGATGTCCCGTGTGATCAACTGGAACGAGTCCGCATCACTGCCAACACTCACTGGCACGGCGACGTTGTGGAAATGCCGATACCCGACGCTGTCCTGGAACGTGACCGCCGAATCGATCGTCAGGGCTTTCCGGCCCTCTTCTAAGCGGCCGGCCGCCGTCTCTTTCGGCAGGATGTCAGAGAGGTGTTGCCCGACCAGCGCCGATTGTGTCGTGTCGAACGACCGTGCCGTCGCCTCGTTGGCCGCCATGATCGTCCCGTCCTTGCCGACCTGTGATATCTCGTCTGGCGTGTTGTTCACCAGCAGTTCGTACTTCTCGCGAGCCTGCCGCTGTGCGACGACGTTCTGAATGCGGTTCGCAAGCAGGTCCAGTTGCCCGCTCTCGGCGATCTCCTCTTTGCGCAGATAGTCGTCGACGCCGGTACCGATCGCCCGACTGGCGGTTTCCTCATCGCCCTGGCCGGTCAGTAACACGAAGGGTAAGCCGTACTCCGCTTCGACGCGTTCGTACAGTTCGAGGCCGGTCATCTCCGGCATTTCGAAGTCACTCACAACGCAATCGATCGCCTCACGTTCCAGCACCTCCAGGGCCTCCGGCCCGGAACTCGCCTTTTGCACCGACAGTGTCTCCCAACCGTCGAGTTTATCGGAGACGACAGTCCGAAAGAACCCACTGTCGTCGACGAGTAACACGCGGATCGACGACGGCTCTATCATACACATCCTCACCATGAGACGGTAATATATCTGCCTCCGGGGTTCTCGAATCCGATAATCTTCATTCTATTCCAGCGATACTATTCGATACAATGAAACGTCGGAAGATGAGTCGAACTCACTGCGGAACCTACTGGACCGATATCTGAAAATCCGGCTTCCGTCCGCTAGAGCTGTCAAGCGACAACAGTGGGTTGGGGCGTCCTCGTGAGTGGAACGAACGAGGGCTCGGAAGAGCTTGCTCTTCCGGCGGAGTTGAACCGCGCCGAGACGTGCTCACTTCGTTGCGCGCGACTCGTCTGCTTCAACTCCGCCTGCACCATCTGCTCCTCACGTTCGTTCGTCGCAAGAATGGGTTGGGGCGGAGTTGAACCGCCGACTTCCTCCGTGTGAAGGAGGTATCATAACCAGACTAGATCACCAACCCGCACCTGGCGCTACTGGGAGGGCGAACTTAAGAATTGCTTTACCGCTCTCACTCCGCCCGGTAGTCGTCGATCTTCTTCCGGGCGTCTTCGATGGCTTCCTTGGCCTCGCCCTCGGCGTTCTCCTGGACCTCCTTTAGGTCTGCGCGGATCGTCTCCAGGCGACCAGGCTCCGGTTCCGGCTCGTCTTCGCCGGTGAGCTCCGTGAACCGCTCACGGACGGGTTCGAGTTCCTCCTCGACGCCCTTCTTTGCGGTTTCGCCGGCTCGCTTGAGGTAGTACCGTGCGTCTTCGAAGTGCTTGTTCATATCCACTGATACGGACACCAACGATAAAACCATTGTGGCCACCGGCCGAGGTCAGTATGTCGGCGCGGGTTCCTCGACCCCGGATCGATCGTTGAGTGTTCGTGCGAGTACGAACAGCAGATCAGACAGCCGATTGAGATAGATCAGCGGCGGTTCGCGAACGTCTTCCGCTGCCGTCTCGGCGAGCGCGATCGCCCGCCGTTCGGCCCGTCGACAGACCGTCCGGGCGTGATGAAGTACACTCGCCCCGTCGCTCCCGCCAGGAAGGACGAACGACTCAAGCGCCGGCAGTTCGGCGTCGAACTCGTCGATCCAGGATTCGAGTCGATCGACGTCTTCGTGTTCGATCTGTGGATCGTCGTCGGTCGGCGCTTTCGTAGCGAACTCAGCCTGGATCACGTGGAGGTGATTTTGAACGCGCCGGAGCGTCTCTGCGACATCTTCGTGGTCAGTCGGGTGGATCGTCCCGAGTAGTGCGTTGAGTTCATCGACAGTCCCGTAGGCCTCGATGCGCGGGCTGGTCTTCGAGACTCGCTCGCCAGTCTGGAGGTCTGTCTTTCCCTCGTCGCCGCGGCCAGTGTAGAGTGACATACCATCGCTACGGACCCGATCCTCTTGAAGATTGGAGCGAGTCTGGCTGGTGTCGGAACATTGAGGACACTGCCTGTACTACGATTCAGTATGACAGATACTGCTGAGCGGTACTGCCCGAACTGCCAGGAGACCCGGACCTTCGTTCGGTCTGCACGGACGCGGATGGACCTCGGGACGAAAGTCAAGTGGCGGTGTCCGGACTGCGGATTCCGGATCGTCAACATCGAAAGCGTCGTCGACACCGGGGCGTCCGCGTAGACCGAGCACTTCATTCTCAGTTGTGATATTTTGGCCGAGACATTACAAAGGATGGCGAACGAAGCTCTGTCAGTGGCGATGACAGACACAATCACAGTCTTCCTCGTCGACGAGGACCGGGACATCCTCGATATCACGTCGACCTTTCTCGAACGAGCCGACGACGGGATCGACGTCAGAACCTATACGAGCGCGACGGACGCACTCGATTCGATCGAGTCCGATCCGGAGGCCGTCGACTGTATTATCAGTGATTATACGATGCCGGAACTCACTGGCGTGGATTTTTTGCAAGCGGTTCGAGAGGTAGATCCGTCAATGCCGTTTTTCCTGTTCACCGGTCGTGAGCGTGAGGACATCGAGGCCCAACTCGAGGCCGAGTCGTTCACCGGGTTCATAAAAAAAGGAACCGGGACAGACCGATACACACAACTCGCAAAGGAAATCCGAACTGCACTCGAAGAGTGATAGAACGGTCGTTGGATGCGGTTGCCGAAGGTGTGTTGTCAGATGCAGAGGGAGAGGACATCATCCTTCGAAAGAAGCCGGGACGAACGAAGGCCCGAGACGACGATGACGGGGGTCGTCCCGTATTCGTTTGCCAATCGAACCACTTGTCTGCACCAATCATCCACTTCACGGGAGCGAGTGCCGCCGATGACGTGAAATTCAAAGCTGGAGCAGAACTCTCGAAGAGTGTGAACTGACGGATTCCGGATTAGCGGCTCTCGCGTTGCTCGACCTTGTTCAACTCGATCAACAGCCGGAAGATGGCCTTCACGAGGTTGGCGTCGACGTCGAACTGTTCGGCGTTCGCGCCGGCGCGGTCCATCACGCGCTGTTCCTGGGTCTCGTCGGTCGTCGGGAGATCGCGCTCCTCCTTGACGGCGGCGATCGTGTCAGCGACGTATGTCCGTCGCGCGATCAACTCGACGAGTTCGCGGTCGATCGATTCGATCTCCTCGCGAAGCTCGTCGAGACTCATCTCGTCCGTGTTCCCGCGGTTTGGGTCGTCGTTAGCCATGTCGTGCCCTCTCGTTGCTCCCAGATTCGTTCGACACGTTCTAAACCGTCTCGATCCCCGACTGCCGTGACGCTCGGCCCGGTCCCCGACAGCGAAACTCCTGCGACGTGCGGCATCGCTTCGATCAACGGCTCCGGGGAAAACCCGAGTGCGGCAGTGAACGCCAGGCCGTTGACGGTCATCGCCTGCTCGTATGCGCCCTCGAGCGCGAGGTCGGCGACCAGGTCGGCCATCGGCGCGACCTGCTGACAGCGCTCGACGTCGGCCTCGGCGCTGTAGGCGCGCTCGGGTGGCGTCCACACCAGTACGTCCCACTCGACGGTGTCGCGGGCGAGGAGTTCGTCTTCGTGGTTGTTCGTCACCGTGACGCCTCCGAGCATGCTCGCACTGGCGTCGTCGAACGCGCCGGTTGCGGTGACGCCAGCGTCTCTGGCCGCCTGGACACCGATCCGTGCGGCGTCTTCTCGGGACACCGCCGAGACAGCGTCGAGGGCTGACAGCGTCGCCAGCACGGTCGCGTTCGCCGCAGCACTGGAACTCTTCAGCCCGGCAGCCAGCGGAATGTCGCTCTCGGTACGCACCGTCCCACCTTCGCCGTCTCCGAACCGCTTGGTGACCAACTCGACGCAGCGTTCGATCAGTTCCGTGTCGGCGTCGGGTTCGCCCGCGATCGTCCCGGAGACCGGCGCGTCGGGTTCGAGGCTCACCTCGGCACGCAACTCCGCGTCGATGGCGAACGCCGACCCCGTGCCCGTCGCGAGGGCATTGAGGACCGTCCCGGCGGCCGGCGCAACAGCCGTCCCTTCCATGTACCCTGTGGTCTCCGTGGCTATACTTACGTGTGCTGGTTCGTCGACCCACAACGGGGTGCTTTTCCTTCCGGCGATGCTCAACCTCGATATGAGCATTCGGGAGAACGTCCCACCGGAAACCGTCGGCGTCGAATTGACCGAAGAGGGTGTCGTCGTCGAGTACGTCGACGGCCGAGAGGCCTTCTATCACGGCATTCCGAACCGACAGGAACAGTCTATCCGAACCATGCCGGGCAAGCAGGTTCACGTCCTCGTGACGGCCGAGAGCGAGACCGAAGGCGTGCTGGTGTACGTCAACGACCGCATTACCGAGGCCGACATCCTCGAATCGACGGGCGTCGGCCGGGTCGTGCTCGAACCGGGTGAGGAGACGACAGTCTTCCCCGGGGTCCGGGCACGCAATGAAACCCAGCGCATCGTCGTCGAGGCGGATTTCGATGCTGTCGACGGGCGGGTGTTCGTCTTCGAGGAGGACGAGATGGGCGAGCGCTCATTCGAACTCGTTGGGCCTGACACCGACAGCGAGTGACGCGTCGACGGGGCGAACGACCTGGCGGATCGCGCCCGACTCACCTACTGAATGTAGGAGGGATCCTCGGCGTCGCAGTTGTCCTCGTGTTGTTGGGCGTCTTCGCGACTGTCAAAGAGCATCCCACAGACCTCACACTGATACCAGGTCATGCCGTCGCGCTCGGTCTCGGTTACCATATCTATGGTTCCGTCGTCCGTAAATAAAGGCGTTTTCGTGGTCCACGGTCACACGACACGACAGTGGGAATTCTCAAGGGTCGGCAACCCGAACGCCCCCTCATGGTAGACGCCGACGACGGGATCTGGGTCACCGTCAAGGGGGCGAAAAAGCGTGACGCTGGCCGGGGGATCGCCCGGCTTCCGGAATCGGTCCGAAACCAACTCGGCGTTCTGAGTGGCGACCCGGTTCGCATCGAAGGCGACCGCCAGACCGTCGCGAAGGTCTGGCCGGAGGACGCCACCGGCGAGTACGTTCGAATCGATGCCGACACGCGATCCAACGCCGACGTGACCGTCGGTTCGGACGTGACGCTTCGACGGGCCACGCTCCGGGACGCAGATCGGATCGAACTCCGGCCGATCGACGGGACGATCCAGGGGAACGTCGAGTCGACGATCGACGACCGACTGAGGAACACACCGGTCCGTCCCGGCGATCGAGTGACTGTCCCCGAGGTCGGAGCCTTCCACGTCGAGGACACTGACCCGGACGGGACGGTTCGTATCGTCGACGGAACCGCTATCAGCGTGGGTCAGCCGATGGCCGATCCCGACGCTAGCGACCACGGAAGCGAGGGTTCGGACGACGAGGGCGAACCCGGTTCGGTCACCTACGAGGACATCGGTGGACTCGACGACGAACTCGACCGGGTCCGGGAAATGATCGAACTGCCGCTCTCGGAGCCTCACGTCTTCGATCGCCTCGGGATCGAACCGCCGAAGGGCGTCCTCCTCTATGGCCCGCCGGGGACCGGCAAGACCCTGATCGCCAGGGCCGTCGCCAACGAGGTCGACGCGTACTTCGAGGCCATCTCCGGCCCGGAGATCGTCTCCAAATACAAAGGGGAAAGTGAAGAACAGCTCCGGGAGGCCTTCGAGCGTGCCGAGGCGGAGGCCCCCTCGATCCTGTTCGTCGACGAGATCGACTCCATCGCCGGCGCACGCGACGAGGACAGCGACATGGAGAACCGCGTGGTTGCCCAGTTACTGACGTTGCTCGACGGGCTACAGTCCCGCGGCCAGGTCGTCGTCATCGGCGCGACCAACCGCGTCGACGCCGTCGACCCCGCCCTCCGGCGCGGCGGGCGCTTCGACCGCGAGATCGAGATCGGCGTCCCCGGTCGGGAGGGTCGCGAGGAGATCCTCGAAGTCCACACCCGTGGCGTTCCGCTGGCCGACGACATCGACCTCGATCGCCTCGCCGCCCGCATGCACGGGTTCGTCGGCGCGGACGTGGCATCGGTCGTGACAGAGGCTGCGATGGCGGCCCTCCAGCGCGAACGCGACGAGCCGGTCGTCTCGCGTGCGGACTTCGAGCAGGCACTTGCCGGCGTCGAACCCTCGGCGATGCGGGCATACGTCGCGGAGTCGCCGGCCGTCGACTTCGCGGACGTCGGCGGCCTCGACGGGGCCAAAGACACACTTCGGGAGGCCGTCGAGTGGCCGCTGCAGTACGGGCCGCTGTTCGAGGCGACCGACACGGAGCCATCGACCGGTGTCCTCCTCTATGGCCCGCCGGGTACCGGTAAGACGCTACTGGCACGTGCCCTCGCCGGGGAGACCGACGTCAACTTCATCCGGGTCGCCGGTCCCGAGTTGCTGGATCGGTACGTCGGCGAGAGCGAAAAGGCGGTCAGGGAACTGTTCGAGCGCGCCCGCCAGACTGCCCCGAGCATCGTCTTCCTCGACGAGATCGACGCGATCGCCGCCCGACGTGGTGAGGGACACGAGGTGACCGAACGCGTCGTCTCCCAGCTACTCACGGAACTCGATGCCGCAGGGGACGATCCAAACCTCGTCGTCCTGGCGGCGACGAACCGACGGGACGCCCTCGACGACGCGCTCCTCCGGCCGGGTCGGCTCGAAACCCACGTCGAAGTCCCCGCACCCGAGCAAGCGGCTCGTCGGGCGATCCTCGACGTGCACACGGCAGCCAAGCCGCTGGGCGAGGACGTCGACCTCGCGGCGCTCGCGGCCGAAACCGAGGGGTTCTCCGGAGCGGATCTGGACGCGCTGGTGCGGGACGCCTCGATGCGTGCGATCAGGCGGGTCGCCGCCGATCACGACCCGCCCGTCGCCAACGAACGCGCCGACGAAGTGACGATACGAGCGGAGGATTTCGCGGCCGCTGCCGAGCGGATCGAGCCGTCGCTGTCGTGAGTTCGGAGAGAGTCTCACGGACGAGGAGGCGAGTGCCGGTTGTCCGGACAACCGGCGTCGAGGCGTGGCCGAGCAGCGTGGCGGATGCGTGGCGGGTGTTTGCCGGCTGGGCGAGAAAAGCGCCGCGCCGGCACTCGAAATTCGGGCTCTGGATAAATAAATGTCTGCATCCCCGCCCCAGAGAACCCGGTGACCCAATGCGGTTTTTCACTCGCCGTTCAGAAACGCGTCGAGACCATCCTGTAAGTTGTCGAACTCGGCTTCGAGGTTCTTCTTGAAGAACCGTTCGACGCCGGGGAGCCGTCCCTCGACAGTGAAGGTATTCGTGAGCCGGGTACCCGTCTCCGTCGGCGTGAGTTCGTGTTCGCCGACGACGCGCACCGCCTTCGAGCGGCCGACGAACTTGACGAACTCGGGCTCGCGACGTTCGACGTCCTCAGTCTCGACGGTTATCGTGCGGTTGATGACGGGGATCGGCAGCGAGATCTCCCAGGTCGCCGAGCGATCACCGTCGACGCTGTAGTCCTCGACGACGCTGATGTATTTTGCACGCTGCTCCGGATCAGCGATGAACCGCCAGACCTCCGCCGGCGTCGCCGACACCTCGATCACCTGCTCCAGACGAATCGACATAGGTACTCCTGGAACGGGTCGCCAAAAAATGCGCCGTTAGCTCCGGGTGACTCGCCAGGTCGTCGAGCGGGCCCGGCCCCACTTCTCGATGTCGACTTCGTCGGCCTTCTCCGCGAGGTTGGGTAACCGAACGCCCACCTGCTTCGCCGAAAGGCCGATGCTCTCGGCGATGTTCTTCGCGCGGAAGTAGCTGTCACCGCTGGCGACCTGCTCGCGCAGGTACTCCAGGATGCGCCGTTCCTCCTCGCTCATCTCGACCATACCTATATTACGACTGTAGCGATAAAAGCAGTTTGTTCAGTGGCGATAAACGCCGTTTGTTCACGCGAACGCGTGACGCGAGGCGACGGCTGCCGATCCGGCTCCGATGGCCACGGCAAACCCCGTTGCGGCGACCAGGTTGTCGGCCGCACCCAGGAACATGACGAGCGCCCCGACCAGCGCGAGGACGCCGAAGAGAATCGTCAGACCGAAACCCATCTCGGAGTCGATCGTGGCTGCCATGATGCCCAATTCGCGTCCATCCCGCTTGTAAGTTTGCCTGCCGGAGAAGGCCGAGGGACGCGCTCGGACCGTCAAGACCTATAGGCATCGGTGTGTTTCGCCAGCATATGCATGACGTGATCGTGGTCGGTGCCGGACCCGCAGGCAGCCGCTACGCCCGCCGGGCCGCGGGCGACGGACTCGACGTCCTCGCCTTCGAGCAGGGCGAAATCGGCGAGCCACTGGCCTGTTCAGGTCACGTCAGTACGGATGTCCTGGAGTTCGTGCCGCCTGAAGACCGCGATCAGCTGCATCAAAACGAGATCTACGGCGCGCGTTTTCACCTCGGCGGCCCGGAGAGTCGAGCCTATCCCTTCTACAAGGACGAGGTCGTCTCGCAGGTCATCGATCGGGTCGCCCTGGACAGAACGCTCGCCCACGCAGCGGAGGAAGCCGGCGCGGACGTCCGGGACGGCCACACCGTCACTGACGTCGAGGAACGCGAGGACTCGGCCGTCGTGACAGTCTCCGGTCCGGACGGCGTCGAGACCCACCGCGCTCGCATGGTCGCCGGCTGTGACGGCCCACGGTCGCGAGTCCGCGACGCCGTCGGTCTCCCGGAACCCACGGAACTCCTCCACGGCGTCCTGGGGTTCGATGCCGATCCCGACGGGGGCGACTTCGTCGACGTCCACCTGACCGTCCCCCGTTTTTTCGCCTGGCGGATCCCCCGCGGCGATGCCGGCGTCGAGTACGGCTTGGCAGTCCCGCCTGGCGAATCCGCCGGGGAGCGCTTCGCCGCGTTCACTGACTCCTACGGTGTCGAGACTGATCGGCGGTGTTCCGGACTGATTCCGATCGGACCGCCGGAGTCGATCACGAGCGATCGGACGTTCCTGATCGGCGATGCCGCCGCGCAGACCAAACCGTTCACCGGCGGCGGGATCCGGTATGGAATGACGGCTGCCGATCACGCCGCCCGCGAGATCGACCCCGCCGATCCGGCCACACTGGCCGACTACGAGCGTGCCTGGCGGCGGGATATCGGTCGAGAGATCCGTCTCGGGGCCTGGATCCGTCGGGGCTACTCGTTCCCGGCTCCCCTCCAGCGGGCTGGACTCACGCTGTTCGCCGGCGAGATCGGCGTCCATATGGACGAACCGTCGTCGCTGTTCTCACGCGAACAGCTCCGCGCGCTCTGGTCACGTTGACATCCTCCCCTACGGGGCTTTCTCTTCGGACTCCCGTACGCGACGACTGCCGTCCATCGTGGAATCGCCTACGCCAGTTGTTCGACGAGGGCTTCGACGTCTGTGCGGTCGAAGGCGGGAATCGGTCCCGGTGTCGTCCGGGTCAACGTCGCTGCAGCGACGGCGTAAGAGAGTGCCACGTCCGGACCAGCACCGTCGAGCAGCCGCGTCAGGAACGCCCCGCTGAAGGCGTCGTGCTGACCCGCAGCATCCACCGTCTCGGCTTCGACACTTTCGATCTCGTGGACGACACTGTCGTCGATCACGAGCGCACCGTATTCGCCACGCGTCATCGCAAGCAGGTCGAGTCCCAACGTGGAGGCGATGCCGTGCGCCACTTCCCGTGGATCACCCGTCCGTCCGAACACGGTTCGTAGCTGGTCTTCGTTGGCGATCAAGACGTCGACGTTTTCGAGGAGGGGGGCCAGCGCCTCGTGGGCGTCTTCGGGCGACCAGAGACGCGGCCGATAGTCGAGTTCGAACACCGACAGCCCCGCATCGTTCCCGCCGGCCCGGAGGACGGCGTTGAGGGTCTCCGCCGCCGTCTCCGACAGTGCGGCCGTACTCCCGGATGCGAAGACGCCGTCGGCCGCCTCGACGTCGGCCATCGGGATGTCGGCCGGCGTCATCGAAACGGCCGTCGCCCCGTCTCGATCGTGGATGATGACCGGCTCTCTCGGGGAAACGCCCGGCTGGTGAAATTCGAGTCCGACACGCCCGTCGTCAGTCCAGGAGACGTCAGTCTCGACACCGTACTCCCGTAACTCGCTGACGATTCGTTTGCCGAGCTGGGTCGATGGAAGCGTCGACGCCCAGGTGGCGTCCGCACCCAGGGCCGCAGCGGCGATCGCCACGTTGCTTTCGGTGCCCGTCGCCGTCATCTCGACGGTCTCACTGCCGACGAATCTGCGATTGCCGGGCGGACTCAGTCTGAGCGGCGTTTCCCCGACCGTGAGTAGAGATGGCATACCGTCCTCATCTCAGGCATCGTGCTTAATTGGTACGGTCGAGCACCGCAGTGGGCAAATGTCTCAGTCGAGCCGTCTGGTCGCGTGGCCTGGATAGTCGCGCTCGAAACGATCGGCCAGTTCGTCAGCGTTGATTTCGACGACGACCGGGCGACCGTGCGGACACGCGTAGGGGTTCTCACAGTCGTCGAGTCGCGCAAGGAGGTCGACGATCGATCCCTCAGTCAGCGACGTGTTTCCCGTGATGGAGGGATAACAGGCGAGATCGGCAAGGACGTCGTCGGCTGCCGCCTCGATGGTCGCTGCCGGATCGCTGTCGTCAGCAACGAACGACGAGAGCACGTCCCTGAGCATGTCGGGATCAGCAGTCTCAGCGACCAGCGAGGGGACGGCCGTGACGGCGACGGACCGGTCGTCGATCCGTTCGGCGCTGAACCCGAGCCGTGCGAGTGCCGGCTCGAAGTCCGCGAACAGTGCAGACTCCCGCGCCGTGAGGTCGATCTCGATCGGTTCGGCCAGTGCCTGGGTCGTCGTCTCCCCGGTGAAGACGTCCCGAAGGCGCTCGTAGTTGATCCGCTCGTCGGCGGCATGCTGGTCGATCAACACGAGCCCCGTGTCGGTCTCGGCGACAACGTAGGTGTCCTGTAACTGCCCCAGAATCCGCATCGACGGCAGTGAATCGAACTCCGGTTCCAGCGGTCGCTCGTCGGGGCCAAAACGGGTCTGCATGCCGGTACCGCTCACGCCCCTCTCGGAGTCCGCCGGGGCGCTCTGTTCGTCCCCTTCGGATCCGTGAGATGCGTCCGGATCGTAATCGTTCGACGAGGGAGCTCGCGTCGTCGTCGAATCGCTCGTCTGTGTGGTCCTCACCCCGTCGGAGTTGGCACGTGCGCCGGCATCGCTGCTGGAACGGTGAGTTCGGCTCGCCGCCGTGGTCCCGTCGGAGCTCCCGGGAGCCGCGCCGGATTCCGTCGTCTCAGGGATCGGATCGTCCGACGGCTCGGGGATAGATCCGGCTGCACCGTCGTCAGCTGAACCGCCGACTGTCCGCTCATTCCGGGGACTGTCGTCGCTTTCGTTCGAACCGTCGGCGTGATCCGCTCTGGACCCCGTGGGATCGATTTCCGTCTGTTCGGGGGCCGACTGGCCGCGAGGTGCGCTCGAACGAACCAATCCCGCTGTCAGCAGCGTTTCCTCGACGGCGGACCGGACCTGCTCGCGAAGTCCTTCTTCGTCGGCGAACCGAACTTCCATTTTCCGGGGATGGACGTTGACGTCGACTGTCTCCGCGGGCAGGGACAGGTTGAGTACCGCAAAGGGATACCGATCCGGAGCTAGCTGGTTGCCGTAGGCCTCGACGATAGCGTTACGCGCGGCGCTCGAACGGACGTACCGGCCGTTGACGAACGTCGCGACGTAGGCCCGATCCGCCCGATTGGTCTCGGGGTGGCTCACCAGTCCCTCGATACCCTCGAGTGGGCCGTCAGGCAGCGTATCGGCGTCGACGTCGATCATCGACTCGGCCACCTCGCGCCCGTAGACGGCCATGACCGTCTCCCGAAGCGAGCCCCCACCCGTCGTGGCGAAGGTCTCCCGACCGTCGTGTTCGAGGGCGACTGCGACGTCAGGGTTGGCCAGCGCGTAGTTGGTCACGACAGTGTTGACGTGGTCGAACTCCGTGGCGTCCCGACTGAGATACTTCCGGCGGGCCGGGACGTTATAGAAGAGATCCTCGACGGTGACGGTCGTCCCCTCGGGACAGCCGGCGGCGTCGACCGCCGTCACTTCGCCACCCTCGACCCGTATTTCGGTCCCGCGATCGCCACCGCGTGGGCGGGTCGTGATCGTCAGCCGCGAGACAGCGCCGATAGCGTGGAGTGCTTCCCCCCGGAATCCGAGTGTCCCGACCCCTGATTCGAGGTCGCTGATATCCCGAATCTTGCTCGTCGTGTGTTCGCGGACCGCCGTGCGGGCGTCAGCTTCGGTCATCCCGACGCCGTCGTCGCTGACCCGAATCGACTCCGTCCCGCCGGCCTCGACGGCGACTCGAACGCGGGAGGCGTCGGCGTCGAGGCTGTTCTCGAGAAGCTCCTTGACGACCGACGCCGGGCGCTCGACCACCTCACCCGCCGCGATGCGCTCGATCGTCGTCGCATCGAGTTCCCGGATCTCGTCCATACTACCGACTCGGTCACCGGCCCGGAAAAACGTACGGTGCACGGTTTGCCCCTTCTCTAACTATTTTTAGTGATCCTGTCGAAGGTTCTGTCAATGGCGACGAAAACATCACAACTCCGGTGCTGTCCAACGTGTGGTAGCGACGACCGTGATCGCGTTGACACCGACATCGTTCCCGGTGGAACCGACTGGCGATACTTCAAGTGTCGGTCCTGTGGGTACGAGTGGCGCGAATGACCTCCTCCGGGACCCGTCGTCCCGACCACGCCTGAAGCGGCGTATCAGCGACCGCTATCGTTTTGAGTAGGGCTTTCGTCTCCCCTTCTATGGCAGGTGCCGGCCGTCGTCTCGAAGCAGCACTCGGGAGTGTCTTCGACGCCGAACTCCCGCCGAGGCCCGGACGACCGCGATACGTCGCACCGCTTCCGTCCTGGCTTGAAGACATCGGGCTCCGGCTCGCGTGGCCGATCGCAATCGTGAACCTCGTCGGGACAGTCTTCGGGTTCTGGTATTACGCCGGGCGTCCACTGAACGTCGAGTCGCCCCTGATCGAGGGGCAACTGGGCGCTGCGCCACTGCCAGCCTGGCCGCTGGTGCCCGACAGCCCACTCGCGACGTTGCTCATCGCTCTCTCGCTTATCGCCTGGCGGCTGGACGTCAAAGCCAACTGGCTGCACCTGTTGGCCTTCTTCGGGTGTCTCAAACTGGGATTGTGGACGCCGTTCGTCCAGCTCTTACTCAACGGACCTGGAGGGATCGCCACCTGGCTGTACGTCTTTTTGATCACGAGTCATCTCGCGATGGTGCTTGAAGCGTTCGTGATCCATCGCTACGCGGAATTCACGCTGCCGGCGATCACTATCGCCACCGCGTGGTACGGATTCAACGACCTGGTCGACTACTTCTGGCCGATCCTGGAGGGGCCTCACCACACCGCCCTCCGAGCTGAACCATACGTCAACGGCGCGATCGATCATACCGTCGCCGCCCACGATCTGGCGGCTATCGCGGCAGTCCTCCTGACGCTTGCAGCCATCGTCCTGGCGCTCGGAACCCACCGGGCGCAGACGTAGAACGTCCTCGTCTTCACCACTGAACGAGTACAGCCGGAATTGGCTACGTGATCCGCTCACGAAGCTGTGCCATGCCGTCTCGGATCGCTGCGACGAATCCCCGTCTCTCCGAATCCGGGTCAGTACTCGCTTCGTCACCAGTATCGATGACCACATCGGCGTGCGTCCGGTTGTGGGTGTCGCTCTCTGCGGCGGATTTCTCGGACTGTTGGCGAGCGGCAGCCGTGTCCTGTGTGGGGACGTCGTGTGTTTGGAACACGTCGAGTCGGGCCGCCGTGTCCGATGCCGTTTTCTCGACCGTTTCGAGACGGGTTTCGAGCCGATCGACCGTCGCGATTGCCGAGTCCGCCTGTCGTTCGACGTCCCGGTTCACTGACTGAATCCGTGAGACGTAGCCGTCTATCGACTGGACCGTCGATTCGAGGTCAGCGACCCGCCTATCGAGTGCATCGAGTCTGGATTCGATCCGTTCGACAGCCACCTCGCGGGCCGAATCCTCCCCGAGGACGACCCGATCACGGCTCTCGTCGGCGATGGTTCGCTCGAGAGCGGCCAGTCGTTCCTCGAGTCTGTCGATGTCAGTCACGGTCGATCGCCGTCCCTGGCGGGGGGCTTCGTATGTGCACCCCGTCGATCAGTCGACTGTCGGCATCCGTGTCGCCGTCGTCGGTAGTGTTGCTGTTGATCGTTGCGTTTGCCGGTTCCGTCGCGGTGGTTCCTCCGGTTCGGTGTATCATACGTGTATGAGAACGAGGGATTTCCCGTCTATCTCGACTGCCCGGACAGTGAGTACACTCTCGGCTTCTCGCCAGCTCACGCCGTTTCTGTCGATGCGTTCGCGCGTCCGTTCGGCCGCAGCGAGCAGCGCCGTGGTGGTGAAGCGATAGTCCGCGACGACGGCTCTTGGCTGTTGTCCGTGGACGATCCGCTCGAGTGCCTCTCGCATCTCGGTGTCCGCAACCGCCGTCACTGGCGTGAGCGAGTCGAACGCTACCGAGGCTTGGGTGGTGCCACCGTCATTCCGCATCGTGACTCGCCTGGTATCGATCTTGATCGCCACTGCGTCGTGTTCGTATGTGCCTGCTGCCTCCTGGGTGCTCCCGGCCACCCGGTCGATCGTATTGACGGCTTTCGTCGCATCGGGCGGTGGCTGGCTGGGTAATCCGACGACGAACGCGAGCAGCGTCACGCTCACGATCCCCGCGCCAACCCAAACGTACCACGCGTCGACTGGTGTTTCGAAATCCATGTGATTGCTCGCTGTTCGACCCGAATTACGTCCCGATGCAACGAGGATCGCGGTGCAGCATGTCTCTCCAATCCTGCTGCCCGATCTCTCGTTCCTCCTGTTTCCATGCTCGACTCCCGTCCGTCCGACATCCTCTACTGGGTGCGATCATCGACCGAACTCCCCCTACTCACACTGGACCGCCGTCGGATCGACGACGCCGACTTCCGGGAACGTCGGTGAACACTCCGGGTTCTCCCCGTCACGATCCCCGACGCCGACGCCGGTCGGTGTGAGAACGATCAGCACGGATCGACTCGTGAAGTCGATCGGTTCGATCGACCCCAACCTGCGCGAGTCGCCGGCGATATCGACCGCCACGGTCTGATTCTCACGGACGTACGTCGTTGCCGTCGGCCGGGTCGGACTCCCCACGTTCGCCCGCACTTCGAAGCGGGCGTACTCGCCAGCGACCTCGACGTCCCAGACGTTCATCGTCGCGTACCAGTACCCCGGAACCGGCAACAGCGGCATGCCGGCAGGGATTCGAGCGGGTCGCTTCTTTGTTTTGGCCCACGACCCCGCCCAGTCGTCCATCTTGTCCCCGATCCGTTTGCCGGCCCGCTTCGCGACGTCGTCGAGGCGCTTCTCGATCGCCTTCGACGCGGCATCGCCGATCGCCGTTTTGACTTTGTCCTCGATCACCCCGACGGCATCGGCATTCTCGACGGCAACCTCGATCGCACTGGCGTTCTCGATCGCCGGTTGAAGTGCCGACTCGACGATGAGTGTCCACTGCTCGTCGTGGTAGCTCTCGGTGAACGACGTGTGTCGATACCGGTCGTCGTCGATCGCGTCGGTGACGTTCTCGACGATAAGTGCCGTGGCGTTGCCCGTTCCGATCGCGATAGCACGCGCTGCCGTCGTCTCGTAGCCATCGAGTGTCGCGTCGGTACGCCGTTCGATCTCGCCGTGGGCGGTTGAGATCGTCTCGATCAGGACGTCGCCGTATCGGTCCGAACAACTGACACCGCGCCCCGGCAGGTCTCTTCCGTGGGTCACGACGCAGGTCGCTGCCGGTGTGGGATACAACCGTTTGACAGTATCGTCGGCGACGCGTTCGCCGAACGCCGTGAGCGACTCGTCGACCTCGTCTTCGAGGGTCGCGAGGGACTGCTCGAAGCTACCGTTCGTGATCGGATTTTCGTCGACGGATGCAGCGAGATTCCCGGCCATGAGAAAGTCACCCGCCGTCTTGATGGGGATCGTCGCGTCGGGCCCGCCGAGATCGATCGCATTTAGCACAGCCCCGACGATTCCATCGGCGATATCGTCGAGGGGTGAATCGAAGATCTCCCTGTTTCGCATGGCAAACGGGGTGAACGTTGTATCGGCCTCGATCGCCGGGACGTCACGTTTCGTCAGGTTCTCCGAGACGAGGTAGGTCGGGGCCCCCGAGACTTCGTAGGTGATGGTCCCCGTCAGATTCGAGGAGTTCAGCGGGACGGGATCGGGTTCGTCCGCCGAAATCCCCGCCTGCAGGAAGGTGAGGGCGTTGTCCAGACTCACGTCGGCCGCGTCGAGTTTGTCGTCGATCCCGTCGATCGCCGTCTCGTGACCGGACTCGACCCGCTCCAGTTCTTCGAGCAGTGCCCGGAGGTACGCGTACCGGGCCTCGTAGATCGCTTTCTGGCCCACGCTGTCGTATGGTTCGGCCCGATCGAGATACGCCGCCGTCAGCGTTCGCTCTGTCTTCTCGATAAGTCGGGTGAACGGACTCTGTTCGCCCGCTCTGAGCAGGTCCGTCCGCGAGAACTCGTAGGTCACGTTCGCGGCCTCCCGCCGCATCTCGTCGAGATCCGACGCGATCGCAGCGGCGAGTTTCGCGTCGAGAAACCGATCGTGGTCCAGGGTCACTCGCTGACGGGACCCCAACGTGTCGACTGCCGCCGTAATGTTCGCCTCGTCGACTATCCGGTTCGGCAACGCCGATTCGACCCATTCCGCGTGTGCCTCGGGACTGATCTCGTCCCCGAGCAACGATTCTGTCACCTGGGCCTCGGCACCGGCGTAGTTCCTGAAATCGGCGGGCAGTCCGGGGACGGTACTGCCCCGATCGTACTTGTGTCCACCGACCGGTATCGAGTTTACCGCGTCGATCTCGGCGTCCGGACTCGCCTCGGCTTCGCCGAACAGCGTCTCGACCTCGACCGCCATCGTGTCAGTGTCGATCAGTGGGTTGTCCTGGTCGGGCGGGCACCGCTTGTATGTCGAGACCCCGACCTCGACAGTCGACCTCGCCTCGAAATACTGCTCCGCAGTGGCCGTCGCTTCGGTGACTGACTCCCCGTCGACCGTCACCCGGTTCGTGATCGTATACGTCTCGCTCGCGCCCGTCGCGTTCTCACACGTCGACGTTCCGGAGAGTTCGAGCGGATCGAGGACTGTGCTCCGAGTCGTCGCCTCTCCCTCGATCGTGTAGATCCGATCGATCACACCCTCGATGGAGTGTTCGCCCCCTGGCGACGCCATCCGGGCGAGTGGAACGGACGCTGTTTGATTCACCCCGATCGTTTCGGTCGCGTTCATTCCCGGTGCCTCGCCGAGAAGGTCACGCGTTCCAGGCGCGGACGGGAGCTCCCCGGTGACCTGATCGCCGAGTGCCATTTCCGCTCCCGAACAGAGCGCGTCCGCACCGCTCGCCCCGTCGGTCGGCACGCTGGCGGAGAGGGCTGATCCGTTCGATCGTTCGAAGACGAGTTCGTCACCGGTGTAGGTGGTGTTCCGGTAACTGACGTCGTTGGCGGCCATGTACTCGTCGAACATCGCACCGCCGTCCTTCAGCGCCATGCAGGTCCAGCCGAGCCGGTTGGCGTCCTGTAGCTCCGGGTCGGCCGCACCGAAGACATCCTTCTGGGTCCGGTAGATCGCGTCGTTCGCGGCGGGTTCGATGTGTCTGTTGGCGAGCACCTGGACGATCGGTGCCTGGTAGTTCTGGGCGTATCCCCGTGCCCAGCCGAGCGCGTAGATCCGTGCACTGAATCGCTGGGTGAACCCGCGTTCGGTCACGCCAGCGTCGAGCGCCCGTTCGAAGCGCTCGACGCGGTCGTGGAGTTGCATGATCGGCGTCGCGATCGAAGCGGTCACCGTCGTCTTGCGATCCTCGATCACCCGGCCACCGGATCGGGCGATGATCGAGACGTTGTCGATCGTGACCCCGAGGACGCCGTCTTCCGACTCCTCGAGCGTGACACGGTCGATAGCCGCCCGGAGGTCGGCTGGCGTTTCGACCGCCGGCACCGACACGTTCGTCCGGACGTCGCCGACTCGCTGTCCAGCGTCGTCCAAGGAGTCGGCGACGTCCAGGTAGATTCTGGCCGAGAGATAGTTCCGGAACGTGTCCGTCCTTCGCGTTCCGTCAGCCGCTTCAGCGGAGTCAGCGGCGGCGTCTGTATCGTGTACCGCGAGGACAGCACCCCATTCGGTCTCGCTGACGTCGGTCAACGGCTGGGCCGCTGCCGCCTCGATCCCGCGCTGTGCCCCGGTACGGATCGCGGACTGAGTGACGCCTTCCGTTTGGGAGATCGCAACGCTCGCGTCGACGTCCGGAGTCACGTCCGATCGCGTCAGGGTGTGGCCAACGAACGTCACGCTCGTGAGCAGGAGCAAGACGCCGAGGATCGCGAACGGAACGCGTCCACGGGCATCGTCCGAGAATCCACTGTGCGATCGGCGATTCAGCGGCCGTTGCTGCGCCCGTCCGATGTCACTCCCGATCAGTGCCATGTTCTCACCGTGATCGTAACCGTTCCAGTCGAGATTCGCGCAGCCGCCGCCGTCGCGTTCCCGAGCGGCCCGGCGGCTGGACGCACGGTGGAGTCTTCGGGTTCGAGCGACGCTTCGAGCTGGCGAGCGAGCGCCCTTTTCAGCGCCGCGTTAGCGGCCGTCGCGTTGGCGGTTCTCCGTTCGAGTACTGGCTCGACCGCCGCCTCGATGTCGTTCGTCTCGGTCGCCAGGGCCGCGGCCATCTGCCGATATCGATACGCGGTTAGATCATGCCTCACGCCGGCGCTTTCGAGTGCCCGCTGTGATCGCGTCTCCGGAAAATACCCCTCGATCACCGCTCCGGCGACCGCAGTCGCGACGACGTCGAAATCGGCCGGATCCGCCACCTCGTCGAGAGCATCCCGACGGGCCGACGGGACATCGACCGGAACGGTGATCGTCGTGGCACTCACATCGACGTCGGGCGGTGGTGTCTGGCCGAGTTCGGCCGTCCCTCGTAGCGGTCCGTCCGCGAGTGGTTCCCAGACGGCGATCACCTGCGTGTCGAAACTCGACGCGACGAGGCGGGTTCGTAGTTTCTCGTCGACGGTGCGTTCGTAGTCGGCGGCTTCGGCCGACAGTGCGACGGTCCCACGACCCGATCCGTTCCGAAGCGTATCAAGGTCGAATTCGAGGTTCAACACGGCGAGTGCTGCCGCGTGAGCCGCAATGGGCCCGTGGGCGAGGCGTTCAAGTTCCTCGTCGGTGTAGTCGATATCGGCATTGCCGTCCCCGAGACGGCCGTATTCGGTGATCGCCCGTTCCACGTCGTAGGTGACGTTCATCGTTCCGGCGGCGATCGTCTCGGCCGTATACGCAGCCGTCAACGGATCGTGACCGGTCCCGTCACGCTCGACGGCTGTGGCGAGAACGCCCATCGCAGCCACGACCAGCAGGAGTGCGAGCGTGACGTCCGCGACGGTACTCACTGCTCGATCCGGTGCCGTCACGACCAGACCACCACCGTGAGCGTCCCCGGCATAACATCGCCCGGCCTCACCCTGATCGGGACCGATCGTTCGAACCGATCGGCGGACGCCGGCGGGTCCGTCCGAATCACGTCTCCCCGGGCATCGAACGTGCCTGCTCCGGCTGTTTCCATTCGACCGTCGTCGCCGATGTAGGTCACCGTGACATCGACGGTTGCACCCTGGGGTATCGTCGACGCCTCGATCCGGGTTCGGAGGTCGTCGTCGCTGTCGTAGATCCCGTTCTCGCCGATCGCAACCCGGACCCGTTCGGCGGTGACGTCACCGAGCGCTCGGTCCTGGCCGACCGCTTCGACGACCTCGCCGTAGAACCCGGTGTAGAGCGTGATCGCCGTACAGACGAGTGCGATCGCCACGAGCGCTGCCAGTGGCTCGGTCTGGCCACGCGCCGACTGTTCGTCTTCTCGCATACCTTTACCCACCCTGGCCCGGGTATCCTACTTAAAGTCACAGCTGGACGTTTCAGCTAATTCGAGGCGGAGCCCCCGGCCTCAAGTCGTGAGGGATCGGAGATCCCTCTGACCATCCGAACGGGCCTGCGGCCCGTGAGGAGAGAGCGAGGGGTTCCGACTGGTCGGAAGCACGACGCGAGTAGGCCGGGGAGGACAGAGCGGGACCGAAGGTCCCACGCTACCCTCAACGAGCGAACCCCTTGCGGGTGAGCGAAGTAGGGTGGGGTAGTTTACAAGGTCATGCCGATGACGACCACAGTGATGACGTAGATCGAGACGGCCCCGAGCAACGAGCGGCCGATCCGATAGCCGATGAGCGGCCTGTCGAGTCCGTCCTCGAGGGCGACCGAGAGCGGCACCAGGATCAACGACAGCGAGATGACGTAGACGCCGATCACGAGTCCCAGCTGGTCGGTCGGCAACGTCGTCGCCGCAGCGAGAACTGCCGATCCATCCCCCGAAAGGCCACTTGCGAGTCCGACTGTCGCCCCGGCGACCATCGGCCCGAAGAAGGTGGCCGTGTGGTCGATCGTCTCGGTGATCGTCGACAGCTGTCGCCTGGTCTGTGCCTCGACGTCCCGGAGTTCGTCGAGATGGTCGGCCATCGAAACGATGGCGCGCCCGGCCGGTGCGCCCTGCTCGGCGGCGATGGCGAGCAACTCGACGGTGGCCCGGACGCGCGGGCTGGGCACGTCGCTGAGGACGCCATACTCGCCGAAGAACGCCTCGTGGACGCTCACGTGAAGCCGACGCTGGAGGCCGGCTGCACGCGCGAACAGGTCGCCGGTCGCTGCCGGTACCTGCTCGCCAGCGCGCTGTATCGCCGTCTCGACGGATCTGCCGTCGTCGACGAGTCGACCAGTCAGGTACAGCGCGTCAGTGAGGTTCGCCTCGACGTCGCGAACGTGGGCTCGAACGTGGAGGATCGGGCGGACGTAGGCGATCAGGGCGGCACCTGTGCCAAGCCCGGCGCAGGCTACCGGTGCCAGATGGGCGATATCCAGCACGGAAACGAGGGTATATCCTGCGAGAACGCCGATGGTCCCCCAGACGATGGTCGGAAGAAAGCGGGACGGGACATCCGGGTGGGAACGAGTGACCGTCGGCGGCGGGAACGCGATCGGTCGTCTGGCGAGGAGCCAAAGGCTCGCCCCGGCGAGACCGATCGGCAAAACGACGTCGTACCCGACGACGAGGTACCAGATGTCGATCTCGTAGCCGACGAAGCCGACGGCGGGGACGAGCGCGACGAGGGCGAGGGGCACCATCACGCCGAAGGCGTACAGGATCGTCGTCGGCCCGCGGATGGCGTTCGTGAACGCGGCCATCCGATCCCGCGTGCCGTCGAGGACGGCCCCGAGCGAGCGATCGAGTGTCCGTGCCCGCTCACCCGCCGGCGCATCCTGCGCACTCGCAAGCAAGTACGCCGACCGTCGCATCGCCGGGAACCGATCGGCCCACTCCTCAGCGAACGAAAGCAACCCGGTCCGGGGAGTTCCCATCGCAGCCTCGACGTGCGTCGAAAGGCTCGCCGCCAGCGAACTCGATCCGGTTTCGGCAGCGAACGTGACGGCCGACTCGGTCGCCGGTTCGATCTGCATCCGCAGCACTGCCCGTCCGATCAGGTTCGGCGCGTCCCCGAGTGCCTCGGTTCGTTTGAACGTCGCTCGAACGTATGGAAGCGTCTGAACCGTGTGTATCGACGCTAGTGAGCAGATCAATGACGTCACCACGGCGCCATACCACGGGAACCAGAGGAGGAGTGCGATGGGGGCAATCGCACCGACGATGCCGGCACCGAAGCCGGCTCTGACGTAGGTTTCCGGATCGTGTACGGCGTCCAGAAAGGCGACGGAGTCGGCGAGTTCGTCGCTCACGTCGACGTCGAACTGATACAGCCGGGCGAGACCGACCAGGACGACCGAGCCGATCGTCATCACTCAGCCCGGATCCGTCCGGCATACGCGCCGGCGACCGCTGAGGGGTCAGTTCGGCCGTCCCCCGCGAGCGTTCCCAAGCGATCGGCTCGACCGGCGATCGATCGCCTGACATCCGCGTACGCTTCGTCGGGGCCGGCCAACTGATGGACGAACCGACTCTCACCCTGATCGATCCGCCCGGTCGGTCCGGCCGCAGTCCCGTCGTGCTCGTAGAGCGGTTCGAACCGGACTTCGGACCCGTCGTAGATCACCTCCTCGATGCGTGATACCTGACGATCCCGTCCGTTCGGTGCCGGCGTGGCCTGGATCGTGACCACCAGGTCGGTGACAGCGAACGACGACGGGTCCACGCCGAGGTCCGAGACGACGCGCTCGTAGACCTCCCCCGCACCGTCGCCGTGAATCGTCCCGAGGACGGCGTTTGCGTTCGCCCCGACTCGCATCGCCTCGTACAGTACCTGGGCCTCTTCACCGCGAATCTCGCCGACGACGAGCGCGCCGTCACCGAATCGAAGCGCCGTCCGGAGCGCCTCAGAGGGGGTGATCTCCGGTCCGTGTCCGGTTCCGGTTCGGAGTGCCTGGACGTCCCGGCCGACGGATTGCAACGACTCGACCGGCAGTTCCGACGTGTCCTCGATCACGACGGTCCTGGTGTCCGCAGTCAGTTCGTACAGGAGCGTCCCGAGGAGTGTCGTCTTTCCCGCGCCACGCGTGCCGGCGATAAGCGTCGCGGCGCTCGACTCGATCGCGATCGAGAGAAACCCGGCCACCTCCGCGGTCATTGTCCCGTTCTGCACGAGTTTCGGAAGCGTGAACCGGTCTTTGGCCTGCTCTCTGAACGCGAACGCGATCCCGTCGGAGACTGGATCGGTCACCCCGGCCACGCGAACGTCGGTGTCACTATCGAGCGTCGCCTTCGCGTCGACAGTCGGGGCCGCTCGCGAGAACGCCCGTCCACTCGTCCGTCTGATCCGTGACGCGAGGGCACGAGCCCCGTCGCCACTCAGAAACACGTTCGTCGACATCGATTCGCCGTTCCGGACGACTCTGAGTGGATTGTCCAAGACCGGTGCCGTCAGGTAGACGTCGGTGATCGCCGGATCGGCGAACAGAGCTTCGAGAATACCGTATCCCTGTGTATGTTTCCGGAGGACCGACGCCAGTACTGGATCGACCGGTCCGTCACTCGCCGCTTCGATCGCATGCGTCGCCGCACTGTCGCCGGTGACGTCCCCCCGAGCGATACGTTCGTATCCATCCAGCAACGTCTCTCTGTCCCCGTGATCCAGCCTGAGCTCGGTTAGGTCGACTGCGTACCGGGGGACGTCGTCCGAACGGGCGTAAATCCGCGCCTCACTGCCGGTGTCGAGATCGACGACCTGCGTGAGCCGGGAACGCTCATCGATCGTTTGATCCACGAAATAGTGACCGAGAGTGAGCCCCTTCTCCGGTGTCAGCGCGTCCGAGACGTCCCCAATTCCATTCGCCGCCTCGAGAAGTCCGGATTCGACGCCGACGTCTGTGAGCGGATCGACCCGTTCGCGGAGTTCCGAAGCGACCGTGAGCGGCTCGGTGATGACGCGTCGTTCGAGGTCGGTTCCCCGATCGCCGAGGAGCCCGATAAATCGGCCGGTGGCCGAAAGTAATCGGGTCGCATCGTCCCGATACCGGTAGCGAAACCCGTTCGAGCGAACGAGGATTTCCTCGGCGGAATCGGCGATGAGTTCGCGGACGACGGTCTCCCGACAGTCCGGCGACGCCCCGAGGTCGCCATCACACTCGCTTGCGTCGACGAGCAACTGATCACCATCCTTCGCTGGCACGCAATCACACGCGTCCGGACGGTCCCTGTCCAACAGCTCCAGCAGCGATTCGAGCCCCCACTTCCGGGCGACTGCTGTGGCCGACGTTCCGGAACGAGTATCCGGCATGGAGACGGTGGCTGCCCACTCGGATATAAACGCACGCGATTGGTCCTCCCGTGGTCGGCGGCCGCTATCTCCCTCTCGATTGCACTCGCAGTGCGACGTATACCTCGCGGTCGCGATAAGTACCGCCCGTTGTGCTCTCCAGTGAGAGTGCGAGCGTCACCGACCCTTTCTGGCCACTGAGATCTGTCACGTTACTCGAGCCAGCGTTCTGATTCTCGATGATGGTACCGACGTGTCTCGTTCGGTTCACCCGTTCGTCGATGCGATATTCGATGATCGAGACGCCGCTCGGATCGGGACGGATCCGGAGCATTTCGACCGGCTTCGAGGCAAACCCGTCACCCGGAAGGTCGAGTTCGATCACGCGTCGTGCGCCGTTTCGCCCCGGTGGGGTCGGCTCCTCGGTTTCGAGGAGTGACGTCGCAGCCGATTCGATCTTGGCGACCTGCGTTTCGACCTGCTGTTCGCTCCGGATGGTCGCCGCGTGATCGACCCCTGCCACGCCGATTCCCAGCAATGCCGTGGTCAGTACTATTGCGAGAACGTACCGGATCATCGTGACTGATCGGAGGAACTCTCGATTGTGGACTCCCGGGATAGTTCCCACAGCCGCGCCGAGGAACCGGGCCAGATTGCCCCGATCAGCCCGTCGTTCCAGGATTGACGGACCGGCGGACGGCCACAGCGGACCACATCTGAAGTGGGACCGGTGCTCAGGTGCCCCATCGGGCTAGTCCATCGCCGCTCCGCTCTCAATGGGAGTGCTGTCCGCGAGGGGCAACTCACTCACGGCTGGGCTTTCGCCGCCGTGTGGCGTCTCGCGTTCGCGGATCCGGGACGCGTGGACCGTCTCCGTCGCGTCGTCGACGATGACGACGTCGCCGGGTTCGGTCGGCATTCGATCGGCGAGTGAGCCATTCATGTACGTCGGCTGAGCGCGCCTGAGCGCGTCGAGGTCGGCCCCCGCAGTCAGCCGATGTGAAACGAGGACGTCCGACTGGGAGATTCCGACGTCGGGGACGGCACTCGGTCGTTGCGTCGCCGAGACGAGACTCACGCCGGGTGCGCGCCCACGTGTGAGGATCGTTTCGAGCGCGCTGCTCGCAACGCCGTCGAAGAAGGTGTGTGCCTCGTCGACGAGCAGCCACGGAAGGCGGTCGAGGGCGTCGGTCACGCTGGCGCGGTACAGCGCCTCGCCGATCCCCCGACACACGGCGTTCATCGGCTCGGCGTCGAGCCCGGACACGTCGACGACAGTGACCGCCCCGCATGAGAGCGCCTCGGCGTCGATCCCCTCCGCGTCGAAGACACCCCACGAGTCGGCGAGGCGGAGGTGATTGATCGCCGCGCGCTCGTCCCGGCCGGGTGCATCGCGTTCGGTGACGGACGCAACCATCCCCTCGAGCGTCGCGCGGTCCTGCGCCGCTCGCCAGACGAGGCTTCCAGCCCCACTCTCGGGGTTGAGTCCCAGCAGTGAGCACCACGATCGGGGATCGAGCGAATCCGGGGCGACTGCCGGATTTTCAAGGACCTCCGCAGCGATCGAATCGCCACCCGAACCGCTGTTCGAACCGCCACCCGACTCGCTCGCGAGCGACGCGAAGATCCCCATCGGATCGACGACGGTCGGCGCGATCCCGGGAGTGCGTGAGAGCCCTTCGGCGATCACCCCCAGGGTGTAGGACTTCCCGTAGCCGCGCTTGCCGACGACGAGTATCGAATGTGGGGCGTCCAGATCCAGATAGAGGTCGGCTCCGCGACTGCCGTCGAGCGCCCGGTAGGCCCCGAGATGCATTTTCGGCAGCCCCTCGTTCGCTTCCCCGCGGCCGATGACGAACGTCATATCGACCGTGGCCGCGCTATCGTACTTGAAGGGGCGGGCGTCCGCGAGTTTATAAGTGGGAACGCAGCCACGAAAGGTATGCGACGCAGAACCGACGATTTCGCGGGGGACGAACGGGCGATCGAGGGACTGCCGATCCGGCTGGTCATCGCGCTGGTCGTCGGCGTCGCCGCCCTCTCGCTCATGATGAACGTCCTCGGACAGTTCGACGACAGTTTTCAGGATGAGACGGTGACCGTGGAGTTCAGCGACGAACTGGTCGAAGTCGGCGAATCCACGAACGTGAGCGTCGTCACAAGCGAGGGTGAACCAGTTGAGGGGGCGCACGTGCTGGTTCGGAGTGGGAGTTTGACGCTTGTTGATGAACCAATGAAACTCAACACGACTGATGGGTCCATTAAATTGGATATCATCTCAAGTGTTAAGGACCCAGATAAGGCAAATGTCGATTTCAGATCCGATCAAAATCGAGGAAGTCTTGAGTTTGAAGTCATCCCCCCTTCCGACTCCGATTATAAGGCGTCTGATGAGCCCGCCGAGGTAGTGATTTATCGTTAATTATGAATATTAATATTTCACATCGAAAAGCATTCGCTCCAATTGCAATTTGTACCGTCAGCGTGATTTTTGGCATGAGTATTAGTGGAATGGTTGTGGCATCTGAAACGGCATCTCTTGAGGAATTCACGGGGGCTGGAACCGATGAAGACCCATATATAATCACAAATGCAGAAGAGCTCCAAGCCATGGAAGAAGACCTTTCCGCCAGTTACGTGCTCGCTGCAGATATCAATGCTACTGAGACAGCAGACTGGAACAAAGGAGAAGGATTTAATCCTATTGGATCAAACCCGGATAACCCTTTCAAGGGGTCCTTAGATGGCCGTGATCACATAATCATAGGCCTTTCAATCACAAGGGTTTCCGAGGATTATGTTGGGCTCTTTGGAGCCACTAAAGGAGCGGAAATGCAGTCGATTTATATTCGAGATGCGAATATTATTGGAAAAAATCACGTAGGTGGAGGAGTGGGTTATTTTGAGGGTGGAGAGATTCGTTCAATGTCTGTAGAAGGGCAAATAAAGGGAATTAGAATAGTCGGGGGTATAGCAGGCACTGTGTATAAGGGTGATCTGCAGAGTTCGAGATCGACTGCTCATGTCATTGGTTCCGAATATATCGGGGGAGTTCTCGGATTTTTATCTACAGATAGTACAGTTCTTGGGTCTGCTTCTCATGGAACAATCCAATCTAAAGATAAGGGAGCTGGTGGGCTCATTGGGACACCGGGCACACGCTCGAAGGAGGTCCGAAATTCATTCTCGACTGCTATAGTCAAGGGAAACACTGAAACAGGAGCGGTATTCGGATGGGTCTCTGATTCATTTTCACCCAAATTCTCCGAAGTTTACTGGGACACGAAAAAGAGCGGAATCGAAGAAGGCATCGGAACAGGCCCGGGAAGCGTCACCGGCCTCACCACCGACCAGATGACCGGCCCGGCAGCAAAGGAGAACATGGAGTACCTGTTCGTCGGGACGGACTTCATGCCGACAGATGGCTATCCGGTCCTCGAACAGCACGTCCAGGACGTCGACGTTTCGGTGACGAATTCGCTTCTCAGCGTCGAGGACACGACGGATATCACGGTCACACTGGACCTCTACGACGGCTCGACGACCACCGCCACACGGACGGCCGACTACGAGATCGACGGCGCAGCCTCGATCGAGAACGGAACGGTCGTCCCGTCCGAGACCGGCGAGACGGACGTTTCGGTCTCCGTCAACGGGAAGACCGACACCGCGACGCTGGACGTGCGCACGCCTGCGGACATCTCCATGGCCGACGCGCAACTCGATACGCCGGCGACCCTCGCAAACACAACGGCGTCCGTCTCGGCCACGCTCGAAAACGATGGCGGCATGCCCACCAGCGAGCACGTGACTCTTACCGCCGACGGCGAATCGATCGCTGCGGAGACCGTCCACGTTAGCGGTCACTCTGAAACGAGGGCGACCTTCGAGTGGTCCGTGGACGAAGTGGGCACGTACGATGTCACCATCGGCGCGCGGGAACTCGGCGAACTCACGGTCCTTGATCGCGACGTTGTGAGTCTCCGGAACGTCACCGCACTCGAGACCGTCACGCCTGGCGAAACGTACGACATCGTGTCGACTGTCGAGAACACCGCCGATACTGCCGTTTCGGTCCCGGTCTCCGTCGGTGGCGATGGCCGGACCGTCGAGGACCGGATCCGCGTCACGCCGGGCGAGTCGACTCACACGTTCGACGCGACAGCCACGGAGCCGGCCGGTCGAACTATCGTCAACGCGGTGTCCCTGGGTGCGACGACGCGACGAGCCAACACGACCGTGCTCACCCCTGCAACGTTCGATGTCGTCGATGTCGACGCGCCGGAGACGGCCGACGTCGGGGAGACGATCACATTCAGTGCGACGGTGACAAATACCGGTGACATCGCCGGATCGACTGAGATCACCGTTAACGTCGCCGGTGCGGAGCGACGAAGCGAACCTGTGCGTCTTGACGGTGGCGAACAACGAGAGATCGATTTCGCGATGACCGTCGAGACTGCCGGGACGGTCGAATATGCGGTACGAACTGGCGAGGATTCCACGTCGGGATCGCTGAGCGTCCAGGCGGACGCAGATGAGCAGACGACGACAGCAGCAACTGGTTCGGAAACCGACAGCGACGATGGAACCCACGTCCAGGATGACACTCGACGCGACGAGCCAATTCGCACCGACAGTACGTCGACTACCGATAAAACCCACACTGCTGCCAGCGGCCCCGGTTTCGGAAGTGTCGGTGCGCTACTGGCTATCCTCGGTGGGGGGCTGTTGACCGCTAGAGATCACTGAGACCGGGTGAGTAGACACGTCTCAAGACACACATGGTCGAATTGAACGCAAACACGATCGTCGAAGAGGGGGTTACGTTCGTGCAGGCGACCGTCACGAACACACGGGGGACCACGCAGGTGATCCGACTCGAAAGTTGCCTCGACGGACCGACCTGGTCGCCCAACCAGGGGCAAAGAGCGGCCGTCGAGTGGGAGGGGGATCGGTGGGAAGCGATGCTGCAGCCCGGAGAGCGTCGCGGTGTTGGCTTCGCCAGTCCAGCAGCGCCGGTTGACCCGCCGTTGACTGTCGTCGACGTCCGGAGAGCCGGTCCCGACGACCGTGGAAAGGGCCCCGAAGCAGTACTTCGTGACCTCGAAGAATGGCGACCGCCCAGGGAGATCGTCCGAGATTCACGATGATCGTGGCAGTCACGGGCGGGAAGGGAGGGGTCGGCAAGTCGACAGTCGCACTCAATCTGGCTGCGGAACTCGATGCAGTCGTCGTCGACGGCGATCTCTCGACCGCGGATCTCCCTCGTGGGTCGGGCCCGGATCTCCACGACGTGCTTGCCGGGCGTATCGATCCGCTGGATGCGGTCGAGGAATTCTGGAACGTGCAGTTGCTCCCCTCCGGAAGAACCTTACAGGGCGCTCGTGCGGTCGACCTCCAGGCGTTCGAAACGGTCGTCACGAGACTCACCCGGAGGTTCGGTCCGGTCATTGTCGACTGTCCCGCGGGACTTGCCCAGGACGTCGGCGTCGAGATCGCGAGTGCCGACGTTGCGGTACTCGTGACGAACGCAAGTGAGGCCGCCCTCTCGAACGCAGAGCGAACCCGCGACCTCGCGGTCACCCTCGATACAGCTGTCGCGGCTGTCGTCCTAAACGAGACCGGACACTCCACGTACGATCGCATCCGATCGGATGTACGGCGACGGTTCAACGCCCCGGTAACCTACGTCCCCAAGCGAACGGACATTCGAGCGGCCGGGGAAGATTGGGTCCCGGTTCGCGATGCGTCCCCTGAGAGTCCCGCCTGCGAACGATTCGAGGAACTCGGGGATCGTCTGCGAGCGTGTCGTCGTCGCGTCCATCGTCGGGGCGTTCACTGACGGTCGAGAAATCGGGAGTGGCGGTCATGTCCTGTGAGTGGTAGCCGTCTGCCCTCGCTCAGTCACCGACTGAAGGCAGTCGAGTGGGGATCACTGATTCGGCAACCAGATCGAGTTCGATGGTTTCCGCGGGAATGGGCTCTCCGCGTATCTTCGGCACAGTCACGTGTTGAGACATCCCGGCGACGCTCATTGACGCTTCGAACTCGAAAACGAGGTCCGCGAAATGGATCGTCAGCGGTCTGATATCCGGATTATTCGGAGTGTCGAGGCAATGCAAGAATACGACCGAATCGGTCTCTCTCACGTGATCGACGAGCGCGTTCATGAAATCCCGGAAGCGGTCTCGATCTGTCCGCTCGATAGTTTCCATCGAATCGATGACGAGGTTCGCCCCATCCGGCAGCGTTTCGAGGTATTCCAACGCCCCGGAGAGGACGTCTGTCTCATCGAGATGTCGAACTGTCGGATCACCGGTCCGAACGGCTGCCGCGTCGATTGCCTCCCGGACGAGCGAACTCGAACGTTCGACTGTGAGATACAGCGTCCCGCGAGCGTCGGTCAACGCGTAGAGGAACTGCTCGGACTGGCTGTCCGGTTCGGCGACCACGCCGACGACACTCCCGTGGGGAATCCCGCCGCCGAGCCCTGCATCGAGCGGATCGATACCGGTCGCGAGCCGATCAACTGATTTCGGGGATTCTGCCATATCCCATCGACCGAGGAGTTCCGAAGCGAGGCGATCGTACGCCGCCCGTGTTTCTGGATGGGTAAGCGGGGCCTCACGGTCGGGAATTGTCGCCAGTATCGGCCGGTCCGTCGTGTCGACGAGAGCCTGGGGGACACTCTCGGACTGATTCATCACGATCCCGGTGACGGGGACATCGAGGTGGTCAGCCATGTCGACGGTCGCCGTTGCACCCTCGATACTTCGCTCCGTGTCCGTCGTGACGACGATGACGTGATCGGCAGCCGAGAGTGGCTCGACGGCGTCCGGCCCAGCGCCCGAGGGACAGTCGACGACGACCTGTGTCGAGTCGTCCGCGGGTTGGGAGAGTGCTGATTCGAAAGCCACGCTCTCGGACGGCAGCGGCGCCGGGAGGAGTCCGGCCGCTGATTCTCGGGGGCTCTGTGTGGCCAGTGCCGAAAGCGTCTCCCCCTCGTCGGTCGCAGCCAGTGTCGGCTCGCGATCGACGTCACCGATGACGTGGAGGTTCGGAAGCTGTCGATCCGCGTCGAGGGCAACCGCCCGGACGCCCGCCCGAGCGAACGCCTCCGCGATCCCGATGGTGGTCGTCGTCTTTCCACAGCCTCCCTTGGCCCCTGCGACAGCAAGCATAGGGTCGCTGGCTTCGTCCCTTGATATAAACCATCGCGACGTCACGTCTCACGAAGCGCTTGTCGCTCGCGTTCGAACGAAGCGAGATCATGGAACTCCCCAGGCCCGCCGAAGACGTAGACGTCGTCGCCCGTTCGAAGCGTTTCCGTTTCGTCAGGCAGCGGTATCACTCCCCTGTCCCGAACGATCACGAGAACGCTGACGGGGAGCCAGCCGACGAACTCGCCTTCGAGCGGAGCTTTCGCCTCGATAGACAGCATGTCGATCGTGTGGTCGGCCTCCCGAAGCACGGACAGCAAGTCAGCGACGTCGTCGGAAACCGCTGGCTTCGTCGTGCACCGGTATGCGTCGTTGTGGGCGGCCGCATTCGTCGCATGCTCCGGGAGGACGAGCGTTGCACTGTCGGTAGTTGTGGCGTGAAGCGTGGCTTTGCCAGCGAACTCGGCGCAGTCGTCTGGCGCTGTCCAGAGTTCGATCGGGTCGTGAACTGCCGCCGCCGGGAGCAGTTCTGTCCGGACAGCGACGCCGACGGTCCGTGGCGGTAACGTCGCACTCAACCCTGAAGGCTCATACCCGATGGCGAGGTTCTTGACGTTCCCGTTTCCAGCCAGTTCGATCTCGACGCGGCTGATCCCGTAATCACGCTCAAGTCGGGTCCGGAGTCTGGATTCGAGTTCGACGGCCGAGAGACCACTCGGGAACCACCACCGACTCCCTTCGAGTTCACGTCTCAGATCCAGATCGACAGGCTCACTCCCCGACCGATCCCGGATCGTATCCGGCAGCTCGACGCTCACTGCCCGTCTCGCCGAGCGACGGACGACAGCCGTCTCTTCGGATTGCGGGTCCGGCGGGATCTCGTAGATCTCACACGCAAGCGTGTCGCCGAATCGTCTTCCCGCAGCCACAGCTACCGCGCTCGATCCGAACGTCGCCAGGAGAAAATAGCCGGTCGCATCGAGGACGATCGAAAGCCCTGCGACGACGGTTTCACTGGTCGCGATTCGGACGGTAAGCCAAAGTGAGACTGCAAGCAAGCCGGCGAGCACGCCAGTGCCGGAGGATATCTTTCGAGTCGTCAGGCGTCGATAGAGGGCGGCTACGGTGCCTCCCGTGACGGCTGCGAGAAGGGCGAATCCGGCGAGGCGTACGAGAGCTGATCGAGTTCCTGGCGGGACGAGTGACGCGATCTGACTGACGCCGCCGGAGAATGGGTCGACCACCCCAACCCAGTCAGCGGTCATTGTTTCTCCACTGTTGTCCGCGGCGGTTCATCGGCTGTGAACCGAGCCATGAGACGTTCGCTGCCGATCACGAACACGTCCGTTCCTGGAGGGAACGCTGTTTCGGTCGCGTCTACAGTGCGATCGCCGTCCGACTGCTGCGGTGCCCCAGCCGTGTCCGACGGCTCACCGTCGCCTTCACGTCGAGACGAGACGCTGTCTGGATCGCCGGATCGTGCGAACCCCTCGACCGATCGGAACTGCCACCCGTCTGGGGCATCGGGCGGTCGGCGTGCGAGTACTTCGATGTCATCGGCGTGTTCGACCAGAGATCCGTGGTTCTCCTCGTCGATGGTCACGCGCCGCACGATCGCGCCGGTTCGGTGCAACTGCCTGAACGCACCGAGGGACTGGTTGCCACCACGTGACCGCACGCGAAGATCCACAGTTTCCGCTGTCAACACCGTACTGACGGCGTCAACGTCGACGGCGACGGAGAGTCGACGTTCTCCGCCGACGACCGCACGATCCGGCTGTTCGATGGCGGGGGCGCTGTCATGGGCCTGTCCGGTGGACGAGGCCGCGGCAGTATCGTTGGGCGTCACCCCGCCACGGCTCAACCGACGTCTGGCCGGGTTCTGAGTCGAGCCGATTCCGAGGACAGTGCCGTCGACGGCCGTATTCTCGACGGCGAGGGTGACGTGATCGCCGCTTTCGAGTCCGGCGGGCACGAGCGTCTCGATTGTCACCGCACGCTGGCCGTCGGACAACTGACCCGCGATAGTTTCTGACCCGGGCTCGGCTGTGACGGTCGCCTGCCCTCGTCTGTCGATCGTCACCGCCGTGACGTTGACGCCGAATACCATCCGCAGTCGAGCGGCGAGCCGCACTTCGAGTTCGTCGATCGGCAGGTCGGCCCGGAATTTCCACGTTCGCGATTCGATATCGGTCCACTCCTCCGGAGACAGCGATGCCCGCCCCACGAACGCGTCACTGCCGTGAGTCACGTCGAGAGAGACGCGATTGGTGGCGTCGGCCGCCGCCACTGTCTCCGGCGACAACGTTTCTCGACTGTCTGTCCGACGGTCTTCCGTCACGGGAACGTCACCGGCGATCCGCTCGCCCTGTCGGTGACCGTAGAGGCCGAGTAGTGTCGTGACGATTCCGAATATCGCGAAGCCTGGGGCGTACTCGATCACGACCGGAACCCAATCCTGCACTGCCGAGAGACGGAACGCCGTCCGATCCAGCCACACAATGTCGACGCTCGGTGTGAACGTCGCGACGATCACCGCATGAAACGCGCCGACGAAAAGCGTCACACTGACCACAACCCGTTTCGGGAGCTGACGATCCGTGTAGTACCGACTCGCGAATCCGAGGACGGCGGTGACGCCGGCGACGGTGGTCCCGACGATGAGTCCGAATCCCGCTCCGAGCAGTATCCCGAGTGCGGCCGTCGTCATTCGCGAGGACCCCGTCTCAGTCTCAGTTCCCGTTGCCCCCGCGTATCCGTGGTGTTGGCTGGTTCGATGTGCATCGATCCCTCGACGACGACTGAAACATCGCGATGGTTCAGCCGCCGATAGGATCCACTCCTCCGGGTATGAAATATAAACGTACGCATCGTCCAGCAGATGGCTTCAAATTAGCGATGCTGACGTCACGAGCAGCATGAAAAAGGGGCGCGTCATCGGCGTTTCAGGCCGGTCGCTCGGGGCACGAAGACACCACTGGAATGCGTCGATCGTTTGCCACCCTGACGCCATCCCTCGCTTCGAACCTTACTTTGTGCCACGGGTCGTACTCATCCGTATGACCACCTATGACGCCGGCGAGTTCACCTTAGAGAAGATCCGGGACTACGTCTGGGAGATGCCTCAGGAAGGCGAGATGCGCGTGCCAGCCCGCGTGCTCGCGAGCGAGGAACTACTCGACGAGATTAGTGAGGACCTCTCCTTGCAGCAACTCAAGAACACTACTCACCTCCCCGGGATCCAGAAGTACGCGATCGCGATGCCCGACGCCCACCAGGGCTACGGCTTCCCCGTCGGTGGCGTCGCCGGTATCGACGCCGAAAACGGCGTTATATCGCCTGGGGCGGTTGGTTACGATATTAACTGCGGCGTAAGAATGTTAAAAACAAATCTCACGTACAGCGACGTAAAAGGTCGCGAGGAGGAACTCGTCGATGCCCTCTTCGAGGCGATCCCGACCGGTCTGGGCGGCGGCGGCGTCGTCCAGACGGACGTCGACACGCTGGAGGAAATCCTCGAACGGGGCGTCGAGTGGGCACTCGAGGAGGGATACGCCGTCGAGGACGACCTCGCCCACTGCGAGGACGAGGGCGTCCGGCCGGGTGCCGACGCCGACGCCGTCTCACAGAAGGCCAAGGACCGGGGCCGACAGCAACTCGGCAGTCTCGGCAGCGGGAACCACTTCCTGGAGGTCCAGCGTGTTACGGACGTCTATCGCGAGGACGTCGCCGAGAGCTTCGGCCTCGAAGAAGACCAGATCGTGGTTCTGATTCACTGTGGATCGCGCGGGCTGGGCCATCAAGTCTGTACGGACTACCTGCGGGACATCGAACAGACCCATCAGGGCCTGCTGGAGCAGTTGCCGGACAAGGAGCTTGCAGCTGCGCCAGCCGGCAGCCACCTCGCCGAGGAGTACTACGCCGCGATGAACGCGGCGATCAATTTCGCGTGGGTCAACCGCCAGCTCATCATGCATCGAACGCGGGAAGTCTTCGCTGACGTCTTCGACCGCGACTGGCGCGACATGGAGATGGAACTGCTGTACGACGTCGCCCACAACATTGCCAAGAAGGAGACCCATGACGTGGACGGGGAAGATCGAGAGCTGTTCGTCCACCGGAAGGGCGCGACGCGGGCGTTCCCGGCCGGTCGCCCCGAGATCCCGGCGGTTTATCGTGACGTCGGCCAGCCGATCATCATCCCGGGGAGCATGGGGTCGGGAAGTTACGTGCTCCGCGGCGGCGAGCACTCGATGGCAGAGACGTTCGGCTCGACGGCCCACGGCGCGGGCCGACTGATGTCCCGGACGGAAGCCAAGAACACCTACTGGGGCGAGGACGTCCAGGACGACCTCCGCGATCACCAGCAGATCTACGTCAAAGCCGAGAGCGGCGCGACCGTCGCCGAGGAGGCCCCGGGCGTCTACAAGGACGTCGACGAGGTCGTTCGTGTCTCGGACGAACTCGGGATCGGCGATCGCGTCGCCCGGACGTTCCCGGTCTGCAACATCAAGGGCTGATCAGTAGCTGGCTCAGATCCCGGTATCGCCGTTCCATCTGGAAATGACGGCTGACTGGTTGAGTGTTGCGTTGTGAAAGACGAGCTGGAGGCGACTGCTTGAACGGACCGGCTCGCCGAAGGCACTCCCTTCACTGACCTGGACGGCATCGCCCGGTGTGACGAGCACTGACTCGTCCGACCCGGCCAGGGCTGCCCAGGTGACGTTGCTGTCCGAGCCGCTCACGTAGAGGTCCCCGCTCCGGATTTCGTCCCCGCGGTCGTGCGTGATGACGAGCGCGCTTGCCTGGTCGATGTAATCGTAGGTGAAGTTAGCCTGGGGTGGACCGGCATCGCCCTCCGAAAACACGAAGGCACTGATCCCGACGCTGGCCACCAGGACGAACGCCACGCCGACGAGCGTGACGACGGCGGTCATCTCCGAGACGCCACGGTCGTCGCCGTCCGCAGACGTGGCCGGACTCATTGCTCATCCGCAGTTACACCCGGAGCGATAAAAAGACTGGTCGCTTCCGGGACCACCGCCCGGACTCGACCGGTTGTCGGCCGGCGAGCGCTCTCAACACAACCCTTTTGAGCCGGCCGGGTGTCGATTCCCGCATGGAATCGCTGGCCGTCGGGTGGGTCGACGTGGTGGGAGCCACAACGATGACCGAGGCCACGAATCCAGTGCAGACGATGGAGTGGATCCCGGCGTGGGTCCCCGACTGGTCGCTCGATCTGGTCTCTGTTGTCGTCGTACTCGGACTCGCCTGGGTCGCTAGTCGGCTGCTGGTCGAATTGCTCGGCCGGCGGATCGCGCGCCAGTTTCGGCGACCGAGCCTGACGCGGGCGTTCATTCGCGGGATTCGAGCCGGCGTGTTCGTCCTCGCCTTCCTGGCGATCCTGCGGATATTCGGGTTCGGACTCGGCGACATCGTCCTACAGGTAACGGTCCTGACGGCCATCGTCGGTGTCATCCTCGCGCCGATCGTCGGCAGCGTCATCAGCGGCATTTTCCTGCTGGCTGACCAGCCCTACGAGATCGGCGACATGGTCGAGTTGGCTGACACGGGTCAACGCGGGTTCGTCGAAGACATCACACTGCGATATACCAAGATATTCACGCTCGACAATACCTTTCTGGTCATTCCGAACGGGACGATCCGCGAGCGTGACGTCATTAACTACTCCGCAGAGGACACTCGCGTCCGGGAATCGATCGAGGTCGTGGTCACCTACGAGGGGGATCTCGAAACTGCTCGCGACCGATTTGTCCAGGCTACACGGTCAGTTGACGGTGTCATCGGCGGCGGGCCGGACATCAGAGTCGGAGCCGCCCGGTATCCGGCAAGCCCAGTGTGTCACGTCGCCGAATTCGGCGATCACGGCATCAATGTGACCCTCCGGTACTGGATCGAGGAACCCTACAAGATGCAGGCGAAACGGTCCCAGATCCAGACGGCGATCTGGGACGCGATCGAAGACTTGGACGTGGAGATCGCGTACCCTCACTCCCACATGGTGTTTGACGACACCAGCGGCCAGTTGCGTGTCACTCACGCCGAGGGGACGCCGGATGCACCTGGGGGAGAGACCCGGACCAGCGCGGAGGTTCTCGACGAGGATCACGCAGGCGACAGTGACCGTCCCCAGTGACACCCGGCGGGCTTGAGACGACACTGGGGACACTCTCAGTTGACTACTCGACCGACGCGGTCACGACCCGACAGTCCAGTTCGTTCTCCAGGTAGGTCGCGACGTCGGGATCGTCAACCAGCCGCCGGACCATCTGCCGCCACCGGCCCACCTGTTTTTTGCCGATAACGACCACGTCGGACCCTTCAGCGGCGACCTCCTCGAGGATCGTCTCTTCGACGAGCAGGCCGGTCCTGATCGCGTATCGCGTCCGTGGTAGATGACCGAACACGTCCTCGACTGCGGACTTGAGATCGGCGCGGGTGACGTGACCGTTGTGCTGGTAGAGATTGACATGTAAGATCGTCAGATCCGCGTTCTCCGCCTCGGCAACGTCGATCGCTCTGGCCAGCGTCGCCCGCGAGTGTTCGCTCAGCGGATATCGGACGGGAACCATCACCGTTGTCATCGACGCTAGATGCGTCACGGAGATTCGTCAACGTTTCGTATCGAAGACACTGCCGAGAAACTGGTCGAGCCACCCGTTCATCGACAGTCGGGGGTCGGTCACGACCGCGGGGACAGGTACTGTCGTAGTCGTCAGTAATCCATCCAGGCGGTGTCGTAGTCGTCGACCGACTCACCCTGGATCCGTGCAACACGCCGCTCGGGTTCCTGCTCGTAGGGATACTCGTGATTCCGTCAGTCTCCTTGAGGACGGTCCGCGCCGTCTTCCCGACGACGCCACTGAAGCGGGATCGTCGTTTGCGCAACAGGAAGACGTGATCACAGTCCCGTTCGGTGGCTTCCGAGACGATTCGACGCCCGAGGTGATCGTCGACGATCGCCCCGACGACCTCGTACTCGATGTCGAACTCCGAGAGGAGGTTCTTTGCGAGTTGTTCCCCGACGTCGCTGGCGAAATCGGGACCACTCGACTCGCCGATGAGACGGTGTTCACCCGCCGCGATCCGATCGAGTACTTCGAGGTCGTGTTCGTATACCCGGCGCGTAAACGTCGAGAAGAGGACGAGTTCCGCATTCGACCCGACAGCCTATTCGGCCGCCTCACGGAGTAAGTGTACACTCGATGCAGTACCGCCGAGAGTGACGAGCCCACGGTCCATAATGATAGATGAACATCAATACATATCAAAGTACCCATGGATAGAGTGCATGTACACGGAAGATAGGAGTTTTGAGCCACTTATTGTCGCGACGGACCATATAAAAGTAGTCATATGAATGGGTTACGCAACCGGCCCTGGATTTCAGCGGGTGGAATCGGGAGTTCGATCCGAGGACAGATGTATCCCAATCGAAGAAGGTACGTGCCATGGATGCGTAGGTGCTGTCATGGTATTCAAGAAGGTAACCCTCGTGGGAACGAGTTCCGACGGTTTCGATGCGGCCACAGACGATGCGATCGATCGAGCAGAAGACACGCTGGAGAACGTCCAGTGGATCGAAGTCGACGAACTGGGTGTCGAAGTGGCGACTGCCGACGACCGTGAGTACCAGGCCGAAGTGACGGTGGCGTTCGAGCTGCTCGAGTGAGCGACGTCGGTCGCCCCGACCGTGACGGCTCTCGGGTGAAACGTAATCGGTAGCGAAAGCCATATCCCCCGAGACACGAACGGAGAGGTATGAGCGCTCCGCCGGGGGAATACTACACAGAGGAACGGTGGCAAAACTGGATCAAACGGATCGAATCGGAGGAGATCGATCCCGAGCAGGAAGATTCGGCCCGCCTCCTGTTGAATCTCCAGGACGATACGGCGATAGCTGTCGCCAAGATCGTCACTGACTACGAGGACGACGAACTCGAGGCCGAGCGGGCACTCGAAGAGCTCGAAGGCGTCCGCGAGATCGTCCTCGACGAGGTGGACATCGCCGACGAGGAGAAGTTGATGGTCGTCGACGGGGTCCAGACCTCACTGGTCTGTGTGTTCTACGCCGCCGAGGAATACGTCGCCGGCGGTGTCGCCGACGGATCCGTCGGGGACCTCATCCAGGCCGCGAGCGAGGCCGAGGCCGAGGAGAACATGGACGCCGCGCTGGGGTACTGTGCCCAGGCCGGGACGCGGATCATCGCCGACGAGGAGGAGCTGACGATGGACGTCGTCGACGACCTGGAGTTCGGGCTGGTCGCCGAGTGGGTCAACGGCCTCGACAGCCTCCAGACGGCGATGAGCGACCCGGAAGTCGTCGAAGAGGACGAGGCGTGAGGACGGGACCCGACAGTTCAATCTCGACTCGCTCGGTGGACTTGATAGCCGATCCCGGTGGCTTCGGCAGACAAACTTTTACCCGCGGGCGCTGCACGTAGGAGTAATGTCCTTCTGGGACGACGAGCGCGCGCAAGCGATTCAAATCGGTGCCGTGTTGCTTTTCGCCGTCCTCGTGATCGCGTTCTCGCTGTATCAGGCGTTCGTCGTCCCGAGCCAGAACGAACAGATCGAGGCAGATCATCTGCAATCCGTCGAAGGGGACATGCTGGACCTCCGAAACGGCATTACGACGACACCGCTAAGTGGAGACGGACGTTCGATCAGGGTGTCCCTGGGTACGACATATCCCGCCAGAGTGATCGCACTCAACCCACCCCCGCCGTCCGGGCGACTTTACACGGCCGGAACCGACGACGGGGACGTCAACGTCACGCTTTCGAACGCACGAGCACTCGACGACGAAACCAGGGACTACTGGGACGGAACGAACCGAACCCGGGATTCTGGAAGTGTCGTCTACGCGCCCGAATACAACGAGTTCCGTGATCCGCCTGACCTGGTGTACGACAACTCGGCACTGTTTCGACGGTTTGCCGACGCCGAGTTGTGGGCCAGCGGACAGACGCTCATCGAGGGGCGCGAACTCACGTTGGTCGCACTCGATGGCACCTACGACAAGCGGTCGGGCCAAACTGCCGCTGTCGATCTGGAGGCGATCAGCGCTTCACAGACCGACGTGGCGATCACCAACGTGACTGGCGAGAACGTCACCGTGCAGTTCGCCTCGATGCGGTCCGCCAACGCGTGGGAATCGCTGCTTCTCGAGGAGGAGCAGTTCACCAACCAGAGTGGGTATGTGACTTCTGTCACAGGAACGCCGATCCCGGCTGCGGAATACGATCTGGTCACGCTGGAGCTGGCGCAAAACGAGACCTACGATCTCAGGATGGCGAAGGTCGGTCTCGGGACGCAAATGACAGACAAAGATGTAACATATATCACCGCAGTGGGCCCACAGAATGTAAGTGAAGGAGAGACATTTATTGCCGAAGTCCGTGATGAGTTCAACAATCCTGTTAGTGGCGTGAAAGTGCAACCAAACGATACACAATGTGAGTTATCCATAAAGAAAACAAACGAACGAGGGCGGGTCAGATACCAGTGTGAGAAATCAGTGCGGGTAAACCTTGAGATTAAGGACGGGACTCAGACCAACGAAACTGTATCCTTTCGTATAGGCTCGTCGTCCCCGAGTGGTGCTCCTGAGCCGAGTATTGACGAGAGCGCAACGTCTGTAGACCGAATCCAAAGTGTTAGAGGCGGATTTTTTAATAGTGTTCCAATATCCCAATATTATTTTGAATCAAGCGTTACCGACAACAGTGGCACAGGACTCGATTACGTGTCGTTCGAACTACGTGACAGTTCCGATACAGTCGTAACAGGCGGAACTTATCAACTAGATGATTTAGCATCCCACGATTTCAGCTGGTACAGTCCGTGGTTCGAAGACGCTGATCTCAGTGGTGATCCGGGCAACTACGATATTAAGCTCACTGTCATGGACAACGCTGGACAGTCCAGAACGAAAATCATCGGACTAGATGGAACTGTTGAGACTCTTTCAATCGAGAGTTTTGGTGTCCAAAGCCAAAATCACAACAACCACGCAAGGTTTGACGTTCAATTCGAGGCATTGTCAGACGTAGGTATTGCTCAAGCAGAGATCAATTTAATTTCAGTAGACTCAGATTCGGTGGTCGATACGTGGTCAAAATCATATGATCCCGTGGAAAATAGTGTAAGTGAAGACGAGGGACGGGCCGTCGAGGATAATGGGGGTGCAGGTGACGAATATATTGTTCGACTTATTCTGACGGATGGGGATGGCAACCAAGTTCGAGAAGCACGCAGAGTTTTCGGATGACGCTTCTGCGTATAACTCACGCGTTTTTTGATAGGGTTTTTAGAATCCTACCCTCGTCAGTGAATTTAAATAGGAGTCCTGATTCTGTTGTAGTTCAAAAAATAGACGACCGAACACGTTCCCAGTCTGAAGTCACCGGCGTCGTTCTCATGACTGCTGTCGTCGTCATCCTCTCGGTGATCGTTGGCGGGGCAATCCTCACCAATATCGATACGCAAGACGAACCCGTGGCAGATCTCGAAGCGTCCGTCGACGCATCAAACGTTACGATCAGTCACCACGGCGGAACCCAACTGTCCACTGACGAGGTTACCATCTATTTCCGATCCGGGAACACAGAACGTCACTCATTGAGCGCGTTTCCGGAATTACAGGGAGACAACGACACTAGTTTCGATCCCGGCGAACGAGTGACTCGCGTCCATAATGCGACGGACGTGATTACTGTATTCATCGTCCACGATCCGTCCAATACGGTCCTGTACGATCGCGCATTCGATGTCCCGGAGAGCGGTTTGTCGCCGTTGACCTGGAAACTGGCCACGGACTGGGACAATGCAGTCACCGAAACCAACGTCGTCCACGACTCCTTCGGCGATCACAGTGGCGATCGAATCGAACTCGGATATCCCGCCACGGATTCAGGCCTTGTAGGATACTGGACTCTGGACGGCGAGAGCGGTGGGGCGACCGACGCTTCAGGGACGGGCAACGACGGTCGGGCTGACGGTGGACCAACGCGTGGGGTCGATGGGATTCTTGGGACGACAGCCTGGGGATTCGACGGTAGTGACGACCGAATCACGGTCCCCAACAATACCTCCCTGGAAATGAACGATACCGACGCTGTGACGGTTTCCATGTGGGTGAGTAAATCGACGAATCAATCCGGCTGGATCGGACTGCTACAACACTCGGATACGTCGTACAATCTCCAGTTCGACAACGGGAACTCCCCTGCCTTCACTATCTACGATGAGACGTGGAATACGGTATACTCAGGCGAATCGCTCGTTCCTGGACGATGGTACCACCTCGTCGGTACATTCGACGGGAACCAAGCCCGAATCTACGTCAACGGCTCCGTGGCCGGGACGGCGAGTGCGGACTTCATCGCACCAGGCGGTGATCTACCCGTCGGTATCGCCTATAACAACGACACGGGGAATCGAAACTTCGACGGTCGAATGGACGCTGTTCGACTGTACGACCGAGCCCTGTCCAGTGACGAGGTGGGTGCACTGTGGAATACGTCTTCAGAAGGGGTCCTGACGACCGCCGACAAGACGTTCTCCGAGCCCGTCGATCCAACGACGCTCTCACTCACCGACGTGGAGGCCTCGATCCCGCCCGGAACGAACGTCTCAGTGTACGTCGAATCCGACCCGGAGAACAACGGAACGTACTCGCAAAGCGACGAGATCAGCCTCGACAGCAGTGGCTCCTACGACGTCACGGGGTTGTCGAACGAAAGCCAGCGGTACCGACTTCGGATCGAACTGGATACAAATTCAGTCACGGTCACACCCTCCTTCCGTGGGGCGACGGTACGACCGGAGTGACCCTCCCTTCGATACTTCGACAGTCGACGAATTCACAGTCGACAAAAACATAAGGGACCTCTTCGTCTCCCGGGACGAATCATGACTACAGTGGGCATCGACGCCGTCGAAATCCGCACTGGTAACCTCAAACTCGACCTGCCGGAGACGTTCGCCCCCGTCAAGGACGAGGATCCCGAGAAGTACACCAAAGGGCTCGGCCTCCACGCGAGTTCGTTCCCGGACGTCTACGAGGACATCGTCACCATGGGCGCGAACGCGGCCAAACGTCTGATGGACCGAAAGGGGCTCGAACCCGACGATATCGGGCGGATCGACGTCGCGACCGAGAGCGCGTTCGATCACTCCAAGCCGGCCTCGACGTACATCGCCGGGTGCCTCGAAGACGTCTACGAGGGGGACTTCCATCACGCCAACAAGGGCGAGCGGAAGTTCGCCTGCGTCGCAGGCACGCAGGCCGTCGACGACGCAGTCAACTGGATCGGCTCCGGGAAAAACCGCGGGCGAGCGGCGCTGGTGATCGCCACCGACACGGCACTTTACGCACGAGGTGACTCGGGTGAGGCCACCCAGGGAGCGGGCGCGGTCGCGATGTTGATCGACGAGGATCCGAACCTCGTCTCGATCGATCCCGTCCAGGGCTTTGGCAGCGCCGACGAGACGGACTTCCTCAAACCCAACCAGCAGTTCCCGAGCGTCGACGGCAAGCGCTCGATGCAGGTCTATCTCGCGCGGATGCGCGAAGCGCTCCAGGACGTCGAGTCCCAGCGGGACCTCCACCCGGACGATTTCGCGGTCGTCCCGTTCCACATTCCGTTCCCGGGCATGGTCCGGAAGGGCGCAGCACTTGGATTCCGCCACATCTCGCGTGGCACGGACGTCGAGGAGGAACTCGCCGAGGAGATCGGGATGCAGCCGCGTCGTGACGATTTCGAGGACGACGAGGCGTTCCGGGAGGCGCTCACGGAGTACACCGACGACCTGACCGGGACCGAGCGCTATCGGGAGTGGTACGACCGGACGGTCGAGCCGACGCTCGGGATCTCCCGGCACGTCGGCAACTGGTACACCGGCTCGGTCCACCTGGCGCGGGCGTCGGCGCTCAAAGAGGGCCGAGAAGGCGGTCGTGACCTCGACGACGCCGAGATGATGGTCTGCTCGTACGGCAGCGGGGCGCAGGCCGAGATCCACATCGAGACCGTCCAGCCCGGCTGGGAGGAAGAGATCGCCCAACTCAACGTCGACGAACAACTGCGGAAGCGATACGACCTCACTTTCGAGGAGTACGAACAGATCCACGAGGTCCACAACTACGACGAAACGACTGACGTCGACGCGTTCACGACGCCGGAGGAGGAGTTCGTCTTCGACGGCTGGGGTCGCATGGGCGAGCGCAAGTACACGTACGTCGAATAGCCCAAACACGGCGTCCGTCGAATAGCCAAACACGGCGCAGACTGGCGCAGTGGGTTCGATCGGACGATTGCCACCGGTTCGGGGAGCCGGACCGACAGCGGGAACGGGATGTGGCCGTGGCTGGCCCATCGTGTTCGCGGCCGCATCCCCTCGCTGTTCTCTCTCAGAACTGCTCGGCCAGTCGGTCGAGCATCGCGTCCAGGTCGAGTGTCGTCGCCGCGAGCGCGAACCCGTCGACGCGAGCCAGATCGGCCGCACGGTCCCAGACGTCCTCGGGCTCGATCCCGTGGAGGACGACCGCGTTGGGTGTCGGGTTCACGACGCGCATGGCGACCAGCGGCGACTCCCCGCGGGTGACGTTCGTGAACACGAGCGCGCGGTTCGAACTCTGGCCATAGAGGCGATAGAACTCCTCACTGGAGAGTCGCGTGATCGCCTCGATGCTGTCGATGACGGTGTGGCCGACGACGGTCTCCTGGGAACCGGGTGCGAGTTCCGTGGCTTCGATCGCCTCGAAGTACCGGTCGATCGGTACCGCCGCCGCGAACTCCCGGAGGTCCGAGACGATGGCGTTGTCGAACCCGGCCGAAATGACCCGAGCGTGCTGGCGGATGTGACGACCGCCACGACGCTGATCGATAGCCAGCAGTGCGGTGACTGTCCGGTTGACCACGGCGATACCAGGATTGTCCCGTCTACCGCTCTCGTAATCCGAGACGACCGATGGCGAGACGTCGAGTTCGGCGGCGAGTTCCGATTGGGCGATCTCGAAGTCCGTCCGCCACTTGCGGATCGTTTCGCCCGGCCGATCACTCGTCGCGATCTCTCCGGCGATCTGTTTCGCGAGACGGTCGCGACCCGATCCGCTGTCCATACCCGACCGTGTGGACACGAACGCATAAACCCTGTCGAAGGACGGTTCGACAACGGACGAATCGAGGTCGGGGACTATCGCCGAGACCGACACAACCCATATTTTCGTCCGGGTCGTCTCAATTGTATGCCCTCGACCGTAGTACACCTCGCCCTCGCCGGACTGATCGCGGCGGCGTTGCTCGGGCGGGCGTTCGACGGGCGCGCACTTGCCGTCGTGCTCGGGCTGGTGGTGATCCCCGATCTGGACGCCTTCGCCGGTCTCTTCATTCCGGGTGGCCATCGGGCGCTCCTGCACACGCTGTTGTTCCCGGTTGGTCTCGCCGCCCTGGTCTACTACGATACCCGGATTCGATCGACGTCCTGGCTCGTGGGTCGACTCGACGGGAGCGGTCCTCGGGTCGCATGGGTCGGGATCCTGGCGATCGTCTTCGCAGGGATCGGCCCGGATCTGGTCGGTGCAGGGGCGAACGTCCTCTATCCGATCCACGATCAGTTCTACGCGTTCAACGGGAAGCTCGAACTCTCGACCCAGCACGGACTCGTCCAGACCTTTGTAGATCTCTCACCGACAGCGTCTGACGGTGGCGGGGCCGCGGTCGGTTCGACCGCGGAGGTCCACATCAGCTCCGGCGTCGACCCCCAGCGCGGCCCGGAACCCGACAACGTCGACCGGGTTTTCCCCGTCGCGCGGTCGGGATCACAGCTCCTGCTCGTGGTCACCAGCATCGTGGTGGTCGGCGTCCGACTGGTCGAAGCTCGAATGGCCGACGAGCGTCCGGTCGAGTGAGCTCACTTACTGAAAACTAGCCGATTTACGCCCCGAAGTCCTGCCAGCGCGTGAGTTTGATGGCAAGCGCCACGAAGACGACGGCCATCCCGCCCAGCATCGCGAACGCCGGCCACACCCCGTCGGTGGTTTCGACGATCATGAGCCGACGGAGCGCGCGGTGGAACTGATAGAGCGGCATGAGCCGACCGATCGTCTGTAACGTCTCGGGCATGATGTCGATCTCCCAGAACACGCCGGAGAGAAACATCATGGGAAACGCGATCGAGCCACCGAGACTGCTCGCCGCGTCCGGGTTCGCCAGGAGACTCCCGAGAGTCATCCCCAGCGCAGAAAAGGCGACCGCCCCGAGCAGGACGAGTGCGATCGAAAGCGGACCGGGAATCACGGTCACGCCGAAGAGGACCGCCGCGACGACGAGCATCACTCCCGACAACAGGAGTGCAAGCAGCGACTGCTGGACGACGTTCGCGACGATCCAATCGCGCTTTCGCAGGGGTGTCGCCACGAGTCGCTTGAGCGTCCCGTCCTGGTGGAACCCAGCAATCACGCTGGGGACGGTCATCACGCCGTTGATCAACACCAGCGTGGCGATGAACGCGGGTAGGTAGTAGTCAGTCGACGTCAGTCCGGGCGACCCGATCGTTCCCGAATCGAGACTGACGGGCGGTTCCTCGACGCCGATCGACCGCTGGTTGAACTCGGCGACGACCGTCGAGAGGATGCCACGCACGACGGCCGCCGATTGGTCGTCCGGCGGGGCGTAGAACCGGAGCGTCGCACCAGTGGCATTCGTCGTCGCGTCCGGTTGGCGTGCCTGATCGAGTCCCTGCTGGATGGTGACCCGCTCGCTTTCGTTCAGGTCGTCCTGAAAACGCGCGACGGTATCCCGGATGATCGCCATGCGAACGCGGCCGCTCTGGGCACGGACGTCCGTGGCGAATCCGTCGGGGAGGACCAGGACGCGAGAACCGCTACCGTCACTCTCCTGACTCCACTCGGTCAGGTTTCGATCGGCGTCCAGGTGCTGAACGTTCAGTGGTTCGATCCCGTCCAGGTTCTCGACGAACGTCGACGAGAGGTTCGTCGCCTCGCCGCTCGACCCGATATCCTGGTTCTGGACGACGAGCCCGAACGACGGCGCACTGGCCGCAAAGACAGTACTGAATATCACCAGCAGGATGATCGGGAACAGGACGACGAAAAAGACCGTCTCCCGGGAACGCGACCAGTCGCGCAACAGCGCATCGAGCAGCGCGGCGATCCGCCTCATTCGAGGTCCCCCCGGGCGTCCGGTGTCGCGCCGGCCAGTCGCAGAAACACGTCCTCCATCCCTGCGCTTATCAGATCGATCGCCCGGCCGTCCCCTTCCTGATAGAGTCGACTGTAGGTCTCCTGGGCGCGGTCGCGGTCCTCGAACAGACCGACGAGATCGCCGGTGTCGGTGCGGTAGACCTCGCTCGCGGCGGCTTCGAGGATCGACCTGACTGCGTCGTCGGCCCCTGATTCACCGTCACGTTCAGTGCCGTCGCTCCTGACGACCACCTTGATCGCACCGCCGTAGCGGTCGATCAGGTTCGGGACGGTGTCGATGGCCTCGATCCGACCGTCGAGGAGAAGTGCAGCCCGGTCGGCGAGCCGCTCGACTTCCTCCATGTAGTGCGTCGTGAGGACGACGGTCGTGCCGCGATCGGCGAGCCCCTGGATCTGCTCCCAGGTCGTGCGGCGTGCGTCGGGGTCGAGTCCGGTGGTCGGTTCGTCCAGGAAGAGCACGGCGGGATCGCTGACGAGTGCCATCGCCATCCCCGTCCGACGCTTGAGTCCGCCGGAAAGCGAGTGAAACGGCGTCTCGGCCCACTCGGTGAGGTCGAGTTCCTCGAGCACAGCGTCGACCGAGAGCCCCTCGTCGTACAGCCGTCGAATAAGGACGACGTTCTCCCGGACGGAGAGGCGATCGAACGTGTGAAAGGACTGTGGAACCACACCGATCTCGGCCTTGATGGAACGCGAGTCCGTCGTCACGTCCCGTCCCAGGACGGTCGCCGAGCCCGCCGTCGGCCTCCGGAGACATTCGAGTATCTCGACCGTCGTCGTCTTGCCCGCGCCGTTGGGGCCGACCAGCGCGAAGACCTCCTCGGCCCGGATGTCGAAACTCACGTCATCGACGGCGACCGTCTCGCCGTAGGTCTTCCGGAGGGCAGAAACCTCGATGACTGGATCGGCGGGTTCGGTGTGGGGACTGCGCATCGTTCGATCGATACGGGGATTTCAGAGCGGTCGTTCTTAAAAGGTTCCACTAGCTGATACGAACGGCCCGATCGTGGCGGAGTGTCGATATTTCGGCTGGTGGGCGTGAGCCGGTGTTGCCCAGACCGTCAACGGAATCGTCCGCCCGACCGAGCCGATGGATCTCCCGGCATACATATGTCCAGGGAGAGCGTCTTGTCTAGGAGGGTTCGACGTGCTCTCTCCCGTTCGACCGGAGAACCGGACGGAAACGTCGTCGTCATCCACCGCCGCATTTAATACAGGCTATCACGAAAAATAAGTCATGTCATCGATCGAACTCACGCCGAGTCAGAAAAACATCTTGCAGGAACTCGTCAACCTCTATCGTGACTCCGAAAGTGCGGTAAAGGGCGAGGAGATCGCGGACCGCGTCAACCGGAATCCCGGCACGATCCGCAACCAGATGCAGAGTCTGAAAGCCCTCCAGCTCGTCGAAGGTGTCCCTGGACCGAAAGGCGGGTACAAGCCGACCGCGAACGCATACGACGCCCTCCAGATTCAGGACATGGATCACGCCGCGGAGGTCCCACTGTTTCACAACGGCGAGGAGATCGAGGAGGCGAACGTCGCCGAGATCAACCTCGCGAGCGTCCACCATCCCGAGAAATGTCGTGCGGAGGTCACGCTTCAGGGGTCGATCGCCGGATACGACGAAGGCGACAGCGTCACGGTCGGACCGACGCCGCTGTCGAAACTCCAGATCGTCGGCACGCTCGACGGCAAGGACGACACGGCCAACAAGCTCATCCTGACGATCGACGACATGGTCGCCCCGGCCGAAGCGCCCGAACACTGACGCTGCCCGGATTTCGGACTCTGTTTTTCGCTTCGAATGAAGTGCTGCCAGCCCAAGTAAATCACGTGATACGGTCGCATACAACTCTCCCGGGGTAATTCCAAAGGGTTTGTATCCGGGCCTCGCTGAACGACGGGTATGACTGAGTCGGTGGTCGTTCTCGGTTCCGGGTACGCCGGCGCGGGCGCGATCCAGCGCCTCGAGTCAGCACTCGGCGAGCAGGGCGACCTCACGTGGGTATCTGATCGACCGTATCATCTCGTCCTCCACGAAGTCCATCGCTGTATTCGCGATCCGGCGATCAAAGAGCACGTTACGATCCCGATCGAGGAGGTCAAATCGCCCTCCACGACGTTCATCGAGGGGCGTGTCGAAACCGTCGACGTCGAGGACAGAACGATCGAGCTCGCCGATGGCGACTCGATCGCGTACGACTACCTGCTGGTGGCGATCGGCAGCCAGACCGCGTTCTTCCGTATCGATGGACTCGAAGCAAACGCACACACGCTCAAGAGCCTCGATGACGCGCTCGCGATCCACGACGCGCTCGAGGCGCAAGCGGACAAGGCATCGATCGGTGATCCCGCTCGCGTCGTCGTGGGTGGGGCCGGCCAGACCGGCGTCCAGGTCGCTGGCGAGGTGGCCGCCTACCGCGATGAGACGTCGGCACCGATCGACGTCGTTCTGGTCGAAGGACTCGAGTCGGTCCTCCCGGGAGCCGGCCGCGCGTTCCAGGCAGCGATCCGTGAACGACTGGACGAGCGCTCGGTCGACGTCCGGACGGGTAACTTCGTCAGCAGGGTCGACGACGAACGGGTCCACTTCGACGACGGTGATGACCTCGCGTACGACGTCCTCGTCTGGACCGGGGGGATCACCGGCCAGCGTGCCATGCAGGACGTCCGGGTCACCAAGGATCACAAGAGCAACCGTCTGAAAACAACGACGACGTTTCAAACGGACGACGAGCGAGTTTTCGCCCTGGGTGATGCGGCACTGGTCGAACAACCGGGCGACGATCCGGCCCCGCCGAACGCCCAAGCGGCCTGGCAGGCGGCGGACGTGGCTGCAGCGAATATCGTTCGGTCGATCCGTGGCCAGCCGCTCGCCGAGTGGCGATACGAGAACAAGGGGACAGTCGTCTCCGTTGGAGACGAGGCCGTCGCGACCGACGTACTGTACAGTCCGATCGAGACGTTCAACGGAGTGGCTGCCGAGTTACTGAAGAAGGCCATCGCCGCACGATGGATCGCCGACGTGAGTTCGTTCTCCCGGGCTCTCTCAGCCTGGCCCAGCATGTGAGAGTAGATCAGCCCAGTCCGCCACCGATGCTGAGAAAACAACCGTCCGTTCCAGCGTGACGTCGCTGGGCGTCCCTGTTCCTGCCGGCGTTCAAGCCTCTGCCGTCGCCTGATCGTAGGCGTCTTTCAGCGAACCGAGGAACCGGTGGTACGGCAGCGGAACCCCGATCTTTCGGGCAAGCAACGCGACTGGCAACAGCATGATCCCGACGAGCAGTGTCACATGGTACAGCACGGACAGGCCGGCTCGGTACAGGTACGTTTCCATTGGTCCTCATCTCAGGGTCGCCCGTGTCATCTATATAAAGATTATTGATAACAAAATTATGTTTTAGTAGATTATTATAATTAAATACGCCAACGTCTTGCGGTTCAAGTAGGGTTGTACTATTCCCAACCGCACAGGATAATCGCCGCCGGAAAACATAACAGGCTCGTTGGAACGACGCGGCGTAGGCATAAGTTATGGCCATTATCGGCGTGACGTGCGCACGCCGGCGCGTCGTGACGCTGGAACCCCACCGCCATCAGGAAATCAAAAAGCACGAATAGGCCCGCCGGTAGAGTAGAAGTATGAACTACCTCGTGGCGATGGAAGCAGCCTGGTTGGTTCGTGACGTAGCAAACATCGACGACGCCATCGGCGTGGCCGTCAGCGAGGCCGGCAAACGTCTCAATGACCAGGACATGGACTACGTCGAGGTCGAGGTCGGAGCCACGACCTGCCCCGCCTGTGGGGAACCGTTCGACTCGGCGTTCATCGCCGCGGATACCGCGCTGGTGGGCCTCGTCCTGGAGATGAAAGTCTTCAACGCCGAGAGCACAGAACACGCCCAGCGGATCGCCAAGAGCGAGATCGGTGGCGCGCTGCGGGACGTCCCGCTGAAGATCGTCGAAACGGTCGAATACGCCGAAGACGAGGACCCGCCCACCGAACCGGGCGAATGACGCGCCCCACGTGAGGCTCGGTTGCGGGCCGGAGACAGTTGCCCCCGAGAGCCGGTGGCTTTTTGTATTACCCACGGTTATCGCGGGGTATGGAACTGCCGACTCCAGCGGACTTACGCGAGCGCCGGACTGATCTCGGGCTCACCCAGAGCGAACTCGCAGACCGTGCCGACGTCTCCCAACCGCTGATCGCCAGAATCGAGGGGGGTGACGTCGATCCGCGACTCTCGACGCTCCGGCGGATCGTCAACGCACTCCAGGAAGCGGAGGGCGGGATTCTCCGGGCTAGAGACCTGATGAACTCGCCCATCGTCAGCGTCGCGCCCGACGACAGCGTCCGCGAGGCGAAACAGTTGATGGACAGCGAGGGCTACTCGCAGGTGCCAGTCATCCGGAACGGACGACCGGACGGCCTCATCGGGAACGCCGACATCCGCCAGCGCCAGGAGGACAACGTCGGGGAACTCCCCGTCGCCGAAGTGATGCACGAGTCGATCACGACCGTCGAACCGGACGCGACCTTAGAGGAGATTGACACCTACCTTGACCACCACGACGCCGTCCTGGTCGTCGACAGCGGCGAGACCGTCGGGATCATCACCGACGCCGACATCGCCGCCCACGTCAGTTGAGCCCCTCCTCTCGGTTTGACCGGTCCCTGAGTTTCACTCACTCCGCTGCTTTCAGTTCTCCTCGTACGTTTGGGGGCGATTCGTCTCCGGAGAAAACGTTAAGTACACCCATGTGTAATGTTAGCGTGGAACCGCGCCGGGTGGTTCCCGACGGGAACGACCGTCGTGAACGTCCGGGAGACGCACCGTGCGCAAACGACGATTCCCCCGCCGATTCTCCGGCGGGGTTTCCGTTTTCACTCGCCCAGTAGTCCAGGCTGTCGATCTGCCGGTGTGAGAACCTTGGTATAGCTCCGGAGCGAAAGACGCGTATGTCCCGGCCCGGCCGATTGCCGGTCGAGTCCACCGCCGCGGACCGGATCGTCTGTCACGTCGACATGGACTGTTTCTATGCGGCCTGTGAACGGCTTCGCGAGCCAGCACTGGCTGGTGAATCGGTGGTCGTGGGAATGGGGTACGAGCCTGGCGAGACGTCGGGGGCAGTTGCCACAGCGAGCTACGAGGCACGCGAGCACGGTGTCGAGAGCGCACAGTCGATCGAGCGGGCACTCGAAGTGCTTCCCCGACGCGAGACTGCAGACCCTGACGCGGAGCCAAGCGCCCACTACCGACCCGTCGATATGTCCTACTACGAGGACGTGAGCGAACAGGTCCAGTTCGTCCTCTCGGACTACGCAGACGTCGTGCGCGCGGTCAGCATCGACGAGGCGTATCTCGACGTAACCGAACGGACCGACTGGGAGTCGGTCGAAAACTTCGCTGCCGATCTGAAAACCGACATCCACGAGACGGTCGGCGTCGTCGCGAGCGTCGGCGTCGCACCGACGATGAGTGCCGCGAAGATCGCGAGCGATCACGACAAGCCCGACGGCCTCACGGTCATCGAACCAGGGACCGTCCAGTCGTTTCTGGCACCGCTCGACGTCGAGGATATCCACGAAGTCGGTCCAAAGACGGCCGCGGAGCTCGCCGAGATGGGGATCGAAACGGCGGGCGATCTCGCGGCGGCCGATCCGGCAGCGCTCGACGAACGTTTCGGCGAACGTGGGCGGTCGATCTACCGGTACGCCCGCGGCGAGGACGACCGCGACGTGACGCCGGTCGGGCGACCCAAGAGTCTCTCCCGGGAGTCCTCGTTGCCGGTCGCGGAGGGGGACACAGAGACTGTCCGCGAGCAGGTACGGACGCTCGCCGCGACGGTGGCGGACCGGGCGAATCGCCATGACGCGCTCTATCAGACGATCGGACTCAAGATCGTCACCCCGCCCTTCGATGTCCACACCCGCGAACGATCGCTATCCGGGCCGGTCGATCGGCCCGCTCTCGTTCGCTCTGTCGCACTCGATCTCCTTTCGGAATTCGTTGATCGCGAGGTCCGGAAGGTGGGCGTGTTCGTTTCCGGCCTCTCCTTCACGGCCGGCGAGCAGGCGAGTCTCGGTGAGTGGGACAGCGTGGGCGACGGAGTGGAGTCGGGTGGCGACGAAACGACGGATCGCTCCCGGTCGTCATCCGGGAATCAGCGGCTGTCAGGACAAACGACGCTCAAGGACTTCCAGTGAGTTCGCGCTTACTCGAGGCCGCTGTCGAGGTTCTCTAAGAGTTTTCCGGCGAACAGCCCCAGCCGCGGTGAGATAGCCTCCGGCTCGTCCGAGGGGGCGTCGACAGGGTGGGCCGAAAGCGCGCAAACGAACTGCTCGCCGTGGGTCATCGCCGCCATCATGTCGACGACGTCGACGGTCAGGCCCTCGTCGGAGGTGTCCATCTCCGGGTGGCGGTCCTTCTCTTCGGGTGTATACGAAATCGTCCAGGATGGCCCACCGACGAGATCGAGGACGGCATCGACGCGGCCGACCTCGACGCGGTCGCCGTCGCTGGCGACGTAGACGGTCCCGTCCTCGACGATCGTCTCGTATCGGGGCATCGCTGGCGGTCGTTCCATGCTGACAGAGGGGTCCCACGAATATATACTCTCACGTCAGCACTCCCGGATACCCACGCCTCTGGGTCAGCGTCGGACCCGCGTCTGACGATGAATTATGGGCGTCGAGGTTCTGGGTTAGGAAAGAAACGTATGGCTGACAGCGACACGCGGACGATCACCGTCGCGGAACGCAGCGGCGGGCACGGCGGGACTGGTGACGTGGGCCGGCCGGTTTCGCTGCCAGTCGTCGAATTGCTCACCGGGCGCGGGTTCATCACCGGAAAATCAGGGAGCGGCAAGAGCAACTCCGCGTCGGTCGTCGCCGAGAAGTTGCTCGACAACGGCTTCGGACTGCTCATCGTCGACATCGACGGCGAGTACTACGGGCTCAAGGAGGAGTACGAGATCCTTCACGCCGGGGCCGACGACGAGTGTGACATCCAGGTCACGACCGACCACGCCGAGAAACTTGCTTCGCTCGCCTTAGAACAGAACGTCCCGATCATCCTCGACGTCTCGAGTTACCTCGACGAGGAGAAGGCCCGAGAGGTGCTGACGGCCGTTGCCCGCCAGCTGTTCGCGAAGGCCAAGAAGTTCAAACAGCCGTTCCTCCTGCTGGTCGAGGAGATCCACGAGTACATCCCTGAGAAGGGCGGCGTTGATGAGTGCGGGAAGATGCTGATCAAGATCGGCAAGCGGGGGCGCAAACACGGGCTTGGCATCGTCGGCATCAGCCAGCGACCGGCGGACGTCAAGAAGGACTTCATCACCCAGTGTGACTGGCTGGTCTGGCATCGCCTCACCTGGAACAACGACACCAAAGTCGTCAGTCGCATCCTCGATGGCCAGTACGCCGACGCCGTCGAGGATCTGGCCGACGGCGAGGCGTTCCTGATGACCGACTGGGCCGAAGCAGTCGAGCGCGTGCAGTTCTACCGCAAGCAGACCTTCGACGCCGGCGCGACGCCCGGGCTGGAGGACTTCGAGCGTCCGGACCTCAAGTCGGTCAGCGACGATCTCGTCTCCGAACTGAAATCGATCACCGACGAACGACAGGAGACTGAAAACCGGATCGCCGAACTCCGGGAGGAACTCGACCGCAAGAACTCCCGGATCGCCGAACTCGAACGTGAACTCCAGGACGCCCGTGACATGAGCAGAATGGCCGACCAGTTCGTCGATGCACTGGTCGAGCACGTGGACGGAGCGAACCCGGGCCGGACCGAACAGGCGAAACTCCGGGACAGCCACGCCCGAACGCAGGGGCAGGCGGCGAACGAACCCAGCGACGGACAAGCCACGTTCGGGAAAGACGTCGCCACGGAAGACGCCACGACCGACGGGTCAGGGACGGCCGCGCCGGACGGTGCGGGCGGGAACGGCACGGAAGCGGCAGTCGCCGAAGCCTTCGAGTCCTTCGGTGATTTCATCCCAGCTGAGGCGTCGGTCGATTCCACCGCCATGGCTGACGCGAACAACACTGCCGGGGAGACCGGGGATCCCGCTGGCGGCGACGCAGATGACGGAGACGACGAAGTCACAGCGGCAGGGAACCAGGAGGTGTCCATCGACGAGGTACCTGACTTCGTGGGCCGACTCCGAGCCGAAGTCCGCTCGCTCGAACCCAAGACCCAGAAGATGCTGTCGTACTACCGCGAGCAAGGACCGGCGTCACCGCTAGACGCCCACTTCGTCGCCGGCGGTTCCGGCGATCGGACGCACGCCTACGCCCGCAACCGGACGCTCCGGACGGCCGAGCTGATCGAACACGTCGGCCAGGGTGCCTACGACTACCGCCTGCCGGATCTCCTCGAAGCCCGTGCAAAGCGCGCCCCTGAAGACGTCGACGACGAGGACCTCGACGCTTACGTGGACGTGATCGAAGCCACTGTCGACGAGTTCTGAGTCCCGAAAACGGCGATTTCTCGCAGTTCCGTCACTCGGTTAGCGCTCCCAGGTCGTGAGTGGCTGCGACTGAGAAGAGGAAGACGATTCCCAGATGAGTTGGACCAGTTCTACATCGCCGATACTCGGTGTACTTCCTCCAGTTTTATCTACATATTTAGATGATGGCAGGCTACCACTGTAGACTATCGTCAAAGAGTCCGTGGCGGTGATTTTATCGCCATTACTATATCCAGTTGCGTCAGTAAACCTAATGCGATCATTACTGTGGCCACTCGAACTGGTATAGCTCACCACCGCGACGAGTTCTTCAGCGTTCGCGGCTTCGCCCCCGTCGTGTTCGATGATCACGGTGTTTGATTGTTCTGAGATGTCCCAGCTCGTGCTGGGCGGCTGATTCTCCGGCATGTCCATGTTCATCGCGAACACGCCGACGACGGCCGCGAGCAAGACCGTGATCGCGACCATCAAGATCACCCCGATCACTGGCGATACCCCCCGGTCAACTCCCTCCCTATTCGCTCGCATAGCATTGGTACTATTTAACACACTAATACAAATATATTTATGTTTATTTGTGTGGATTATGGTCAGATAATAATCTCGACGGCGGTCTGAGAGCGTTTCTCCGCCCAGTTTCGTCTGCCGATCGAAGGGTCACTCCCAGCAATACCGGTTCAGCGGCGCGTCCGGATCCTGGGTCCACTCCTGGGCGGCCCCGTTGTAGACCCGGGCGTTCTCGTAGCCGAGAATCTCCTGCATGACGTACCGCCAGGACTTCGAGAACGGGGAGGCACCACAGTAGAGGAACACTTCCCGGGTTCGGTCGTCGCCGACGAGTCCCTCGACGAGCGGTTCGAGTTCGTCGGATGCCTTGAACGTCCCCTCCTCCGTCCAGATCCAGCTAGCTGGGAGGCAAGCTGCCCCCGGGATGTGCCCGGGGCGGTCGGTGAAGTCCTCCTGCATCGCCCCGAAGTACGCGTCGGGCGACCGGGTGTCGAGCAGTGGAACGTCGCCCAGACTGGACGCTACCTCGTCCTTCGTCACGAACATGTTCTCGTCGAGTTCGCCCGCAAACTCCGCGGGCGTCGGTGTAACCGCGCCCGCCTCAGTCGGGCGATCTTCGTTGACCCACTTCGTGTACCCGCCGTCGAGAATGGCGACGTCGGAAAGGCCGGCGTAGACGAGCGTGTCCGCGGCGTTGGCGGCGTCGGCAAGCGCGAACGTGTCCTCGGTTCCCCCGACGACTACGACTCGGGAGTCCGCTGCGATCCCCAGCGAACCCAGGGTGTCGAAGAGGTCCTCGGCACTGGGCAGCGTGAGCAGGAGGTCGGCCTCGGCGTCCATCCACGTCCACTTCGGTGCGTTGACCGCGTCGGGAACGTGACTCTCCTCGTAGGCGGTTGGGCCTCTGGCGTCGACGACAACGAGGTCTTCGTCGGTGCGGTGGTCGGCAAGCCAGTCTGTCGAGACGATCGGGTCGATCGATCGAGCGTCTGTCATGTGAGTTTGCTCCACCGGTAGATACCGGCGTAAGTTCCATAAATAGGGGTTAGTGTTGTCACAAAACGCGAACAGCAGTAATCCCCCGTTGCCTCCGGTATGAGGATGGACGGTGAAGGCTGGACAGAGCGTTCTGAGGAGCGAATGGGAGAGTGACAACTGCCACTGAAAGATGCGTCCGATCGATCGGAGTATCGGCTGGTATGATCAGTTAAAAATAACCGCGAGAGGCCGACGACGCTACGTCGTTATGGCTCGTAGCTGTCGATGATCTGGGTCTGGTCGCTGTCGGGATCTTCCCAGATTAGTTGGATTTCTCCAGATATACTAGAGGTATCAGCACCTGCGTCGAGATCGCCATTATTCGAAGCACCGCTACCCATGGAGATCATGTCTCCTGCAGTCAATTCGTCGCTCGCGCTGAGGCCCTGTGCGTCTTCAAGTGGAGGGTCACTGCCACTGAGGGGCGATCTTGTATTCCCCGATAGTCGCAGCCCCGCCACCTTCGTGACTCAACTCAACTCAACTCGGTCAGTGCCATCATTAACCGTCCAATCCCAGTTCGCATTCGCTGGTGTGTTCTCGTTCGGCCCCATGTTCATGACGAACGTCGCGATCACGGCCGCGAGAATGACTGTGATCGCAACCATGAGTATAACCACGATTACTGGCGATACGCCCCGATCATCATCGAACAGGAATTCTTTCAATTCCATACACGAACAGGTTTAATGTGACTTCGAGAGTGCGTCGACGACCAGTTTCAACAGACCCATGTGATCGCGCGACGACTCAAGATCCGACCCACATGGACCTCGATCAGTATCCATCCGTGTCGTTGCACAACGTTGCGGAAACCGAACCCGCCGAGTGGGATCCGGACGGTGATCGCCTCCATCGCGTGCCATCGTCGGTGGGAGAAGAGCTCAACGACATGGCCCAAGACCGGGTTCGCCACCCCACGGCCAGCGAAATCCGTTTCGTCCCAACCGAAGCGGACGCCGAGATCGAAGTCACGCTCTCGGCGGCCGAGGAGACCCAGTTCCGAACCTTCTGGGGTGTCTTCCAGCCGTGGGAACCGACTGAGGTCGGCCCGACACCGGAGACGTACACCTTCAGCGTGCCCGAACGCCTTCGCGAGATTACCGGAACCGACGAGACAGGCCGATTCGACCCGCAGGTTTGCCGGATCCGCTTCGAACGCCGGACGGCCATCGCCGTCCACGATGTCTCCGGCGACTGTCGACCGCCTCGGGATTCGGAACTGCCCGACCAGCGCTATCTCACCTACGGGACCTCGATCACGGAAGGCGCGGCCGCCTCGGCACTGCACATGGACTACGTAACCCACGTTGCCCGGGAGAGAGGGTACGACCTGCTGAACTTCGGGTGCTCCGGGTCCGCGTACGCCGAGTCGGCGATGGCGGAGTACATCGCCAGCCGCGAGGACTGGGACGTGGCGACGCTCGAACTCTCGGTGAACATGGCCAACGCCGAGTTCACCCCTGTTGAGTTCCGTGATCGCGTTGAGTACTTCCTGAACACCATCGCGGACGCACATCCGGACAAACCTATCGCCTGTCTGACGCTGTTCCCGTACTTCGACGATCTAACAGAATCCGGTGACAGAGCGCACGCCAAAGCATTCCGCGATGCAGTACGCGACGTCGTCGCCGAATCGCCACACGAAAACCTCCACGTCGTCGAAGGGGCTGACCTCAACGACATCACCGGGTTAACGGCTGACCTCCTCCATCCAGGGGACGCCGGAATGGAACGGATCGGAAACGGCCTGGCGAGCCACCTCGCGGAGATCATCGACTGAAAGAGTAGAGACGCCCCTTTCATCTGAGACGCACTGGACGAGCGGCTGTCGATTACCGTAGGACGATGGCGGCGACGGAGGAAGTCTTGGGCGTCCAGCCGTCGGCTTCGGCCGGGACGCGGAGGTGTTCGTGTTGCCAGTCGATCCACTCACTCCGAAGGTGGGCGAACTCGTCGGTACGGAGGCCCGTGTGGGCGAGCGTCCGGACCGTGAACTCGTGGGCGAGATCCATCCCGCTGGCTGCCTCCAGGAGGCGATCGAGTTCGTCATCGAGGGGGTCGCGTTTCCAACTCATGTGACACTCACGCTCGGGCTGTCAACCTCGGGTGACAAAAGACAGGTCACTCCCGGCGTGATCGGGGCGGATCGGCGGGCTAACAGTCGTACAGCACTGTTACCTATTGCGGGGTGCCGCGCGGGCGTAGTGCTACGCGGGCGTGGAAGTGGCCGGGTAAGGGAGGAAACCCGGCAGTGGCAATTGACTCCGGAGCACTCTCCGGTGTCGGGGGAGACCGCGACGGGGGAGTCGCGGCGTATCGCCAGGCCGGTGACGGGGGCACGTCCCGGCCCACGTCGTGCGTGGTCGGAATCGTGTATTAAACGACACGGTTGTTTTTGCCGGTTTGTGGGCTGTAAGCTGTTTTCACTCGCTGAAAACACGGTCTCGTCGGTGATCGACCAC
>ENA-ORDC01000119-ORDC01000119.1-marine-metagenome-genome-assembly--contig:-NODE-119-length-87898-cov-13.678164_pt1 | contig 87898 bp, 82 predicted proteins | sample MGYA00237783_ERZ508515 | MGnify/ENA primary metagenome ERZ508515 (study PRJEB26186, sample SAMN06268792) | marine metagenome | isolation source: Eden Landing Ponds, San Francisco, CA, USA | place...
CGATGGGTGGCAGCCTTCGCCCGGTCCGGGTGGCAGGCTTCAGGTGGAATGGGTGGCAACCTTCAGCGGTTTACGCAGATTTGGGAAGACTTTCTTTCTAGACCGCTGGCAAGAAGATCTCGAGGACCGAGATCACCTGGTGTTGAGTTTCAATGCTTGGGAGAACGATTACGCCAAAGACCCCCTGATGTCGTTCCTTTTCGAGGTAAGCACCCAGTTAAGGCAGCGTCTCCGGGCAATCGGGAAAAAGGACGACGATGCGAAAACGATCGAGCAGGCTACTGCCTTACAAAGTGCTGGGGTTCAACTGACTCAGTTCATTAAAGATAACAGCTACCGGCTTTTGCGCGCAGGTGTCGCCGCTCAGACTGGAATTCAGCTCCCAGCAGGTGTCGGTGGGAATGATCCCTTTGAGACGGAGAAGTTACGTAAGGATGCCATTAACAAGTTTAAGGAGAAGCTGAAAAGCGTAATTGACGCTATCGAGCAGCATGAAGGAGCGGGGAACCAGTATTTCAAGTTGCCTTTATTCATCTTCGTCGACGAGCTCGACCGGTGCCGGCCAGACTTTACTATCGAACTCATTGAGGTCGTCAAACACATCTTCAATGTCGATGGCATTTTCTTTGTTTTTGCGACTTCTGGGGATCAGCTGCAGGCGTCACTCCAAGGGATGTATGGTGCGGGATTTGACGCAGAGCTGTATTTCAATCGGATCTTCTCTCGGGAAGTTCATCTCAAGCATCCCAACAATTACCAATTCGCTCAGGCCCTGGCGGCGGAGTACGGGATCCTAGGCGGCGAGAAGGACTTCGCTTCGCTAATTACGGCATCAGTCAGTCCAGGGGAACCGGAAGTGGTACAGTTCTACCATGATTTCGAGTGGGTATCTGATGTGTTCCAACTCACTATGCGCGATCAACACCAGATGGCCGCCACATTTGACGTTTTAATGAAAGTGCGGGCTGAGTCTCGACAGAAAACCTTCACTATAGGAGCGTTGATACTGATCTTGCTCTGGCAGCAGAAAAAGCGACTATTCAGGGAGTTGGTTGCTGATCCAGAAAAGTACTCAACAACGCAGAATCTTTCTTCAAAGCTGAACGAATTAAATGCCTTTGATGAAAGTCGAACTAAGCTCGTTTCCTGTCCGGCTGAGGGTGGCTATACCCCTGACCATGTACACATTACGCAGGTGATGGCTAGTTTTCTGTCACTTATGGCCTTGGAGCCAAGGGAAATTCTCAGGCTTCGCAGAGACGATAATCTATATATTTTTATGGACCGAATTCTTGATTCTTCAGACCTTCCTCACCCAGAAGAGTCCGTGAAGGGTATTCCATCTCTTAACGCTATGATCGATCAGGTCTTGTTGGCCCAGTAGTCGAAAACTCACATGTCCCACCAGAGGCACATTCACAACTTCTAAACCAGCCCGCCTAGACCTATGTTGCCGCTACAACTGGCTGCAATGGTTCATAAATGAGCTGGGGTAGGTCAAGAGTCTTATCCCCAGTATGGCTGCGTCTGTATCAGTGAGCTGGTCAGGAGCTACGGAGAACACATGATTAGATCGGGGGCTGGAGCGATGATTGAACCGATTACTTCCTGGACCGTGTCTGAATGGTCTGTATTTGGGACATTTTTGGCTGTTGTTGCGGCGGTAGCTGGCCCATTCCTGATGCATTGGTTGGAGCTGCGCCGAAGAAGTGCAGATGCGGAACGAGCCAAAAATGCGGCAATGATCACAATAGCTTGGGAGTTAAAGCAGCTTGATCAGTTTCTTGAGAATGTTCTGTACATGAAAGATCATTCTGACGAGTCTTTTGTAGAGACTATGAGGTACCTGATTCAGCTACTCCCTGAAACACGAGAAGACGTCTCTAGTCCGATTTCGGAGGCAAGGGTTGCACTTATGGAGCGGCTAAACCACGGCGATGCAGTAACGTATGCCAATATCCTTGGCCTTCAGTCGAAAGTTCTCAAGACGTTGAGAGCTTATATTGATCTTAGCGATAGTCCTGAACCGGAAGCAAAAGAAAAACTATTTTCCAGTGCGATGAGAATCTCTCACCAATGTAGGGGTGAGATCGAAAAATTATCTCAGAGAATAGATTGGCAAGCCTTTGGCTGACATCTTTACTGGTTTTTTTGGAGGGGACATAGGATGAGTGCCGGAGATAACCAACGCTGGAAAGAACACCTGTGCGGGATGGACCTATTCGCGCTGGTCGTCTTGATCAGACTGCCGTGGGGCAACTCGCCGGGCGATGCTTCCGGAAGGGGCATAATCAATGCTGGGGGCAGATCAAGATGTCCGCAAAGGTATCGCGGCGTCTAAGCCAGTGTGTCCGTTTGGTACCACCATATGCGTGACAGCAATCAATCAAGTGGGCTGTGTGCTCGGAGGTACCGGCCTTCGTTGCCGTTGCTCCCGGGTATCCCGAGGTCTCGAGTCTGGTTCAGGCAAAATGGCACGGTTATACTTTCGCCTGTCCAAGGTGTACCAGTACAGTGAGCCCTCATTGAACGTGCGGTACCCGCTCAAACTACGACCTGATCAAAAAGTCAGCAGGGTCAGGCATGTATACTAGTGTGTATACTGGTCTCCAAAATCCAATATAACCACCTGATTTGTATCGCAAGCACCAGGTACAAGCAGGGCCTGTAACCGGAGAATCTTTCGCCCATGACGGACAACACCGACGCAACGCCATCCCAGGACGAGAACCGGCTGATCGCCGAGCGCCGCGAGAAGCTCCAGGCGCGGCGGGACGCCAGCGACAACCCGTTCCCCAATGACTTTGAGCGGGACAGTACCGCCGCGGAGCTGCAGGCGCGCTACGGCGACTACAGCAAGGAAGAGCTGGCCGAGCTGAACATGAAGGTGGCAGTGGCCGGGCGCCTGATGCTGGACCGCAAGCCCTTTTCGGTGATCCAGGACATGAGTGGCCGGATCCAGATCTACAGCACCAAGGAGGTGCAGAAGGAGATCAAGGACTGGGATGTGGGCGACATCGTGGGCGTGAAGGGCACGCTGTCGAAGTCCGGTAAGGGCGACCTGTATGTGGTGATGGAGGAATACCAGCTCCTGACCAAGTCACTCCGGCCCCTGCCGGAGAAGCACAAGGGCCTGGTGGACCCGGAGCAGCGTTACCGCCGGCGCTACGTGGACCTCATCATGAACGAGGACACGCGCAGCACCTTCAAGGTGCGCTCTAAGGTCATCAACCACGTCCGCCATTACCTCACCAGCCGCGACTTCGTCGAGGCGGAGACGCCCATGCTGCAGGTGATCCCCGGCGGTGCTGCGGCCCGGCCCTTCGTGACCCACCACAACGCGCTGGATATCGACATGTTCCTGCGCGTGGCGCCGGAGCTCTATCTCAAGCGCCTGGTGGTTGGTGGGTTCGAGAAGGTCTTCGAGATCAATCGCAACTTCCGCAACGAAGGACTCTCCACCCGGCATAACCCGGAGTTCACCATGCTTGAGTTCTATCAGGCCTATGCGGACTACAACCACCTGATGGAACTGACCGAGAACCTGCTGCGGGAAGTGACGGAAAGCGTTTTTGGCGAAGCGCACTTCAGCAACGGGGTACGGGGTGAGAACGGCGAGATCGTGGATCACGTCACCTACGACTTCTCGGGTCCTTTCCGGCGCCTGAGTGTGATGGAAGCGATCCTGGAGCATAATCCCGAGTTGACCGAGGCACAGCTCTCGGATCCGGAGCAGGCGGCGAAGGCCGCCGCGGCTCTGGGCATCAACGTCAAAGACGGCTGGGGGCTGGGGCGCATCCAGACCGAGATCTTTGAGGAGACCGCCGAGCACCGGCTGACCCAGCCCACCTTCATTACCCGGTATCCGACCGAGGTGTCACCGCTGGCACGCCGCTGTGACGATGATCCGAGCGTGACCGAGCGTTTTGAGCTCTTTGTAGGCGGGCGCGAGATCGCAAACGGGTTCTCCGAGCTCAACGATGCCGAGGACCAGGCCCAGCGCTTCAGGGAGCAGGCCGAGGAAAAGGCGGCCGGCGATGACGAGGCCATGTTCTACGACGAGGACTACATCACGGCGCTGGAATACGGCCTGCCGCCGACCGCGGGTGAGGGGATCGGTATCGACCGGCTGCTGATGCTGCTGACGGATTCGCCCTCGATCCGCGATGTCATCCTGTTCCCGGCGATGAGACCCGAGAGGGGCTGAGCATGCACCCGGCCACGGAAGCGCTGCTGTCGCATCTGAAACCGGGCACCGGCTGGCGGGAACGCCTTGAGGGTGAATTCAGCCAGCCGTACATGGAAAAGCTCGGGGAATTCCTGGCCGCGGAAGAGCAGGCCGGGAAAACCCTGTTCCCGCGCGCCAGCCTCTGCTTCAACGCGCTCAACAGCACGCCGTTCGAGCGCACCTCGGTGGTCATTCTGGGGCAGGATCCCTACCACGGGCCGGGTCAGGCCCATGGCCTGTGCTTCAGCGTCCGGCCCGGTGTCCAGGTGCCGCCCTCGCTGGTGAATATCTTCAAGGAACTGAATCAGGACCTGGGCGCGCCCATTCCGGATCACGGCTGCCTGCAGCCCTGGGCGGAGCAGGGTGTGCTGCTGCTCAACAGTGTACTGACCGTGGCCCAGGGCAACGCCGGAGCACACCGCGGCCAGGGCTGGGAGACTTTCACGGACCGGGTTATCGGGCACCTCAACGAGGAGCGTGAAGGCGTGGTTTTCCTGTTGTGGGGCAGCTACGCCCAGAAGAAGGGTGGGTTCATCGACCGCAACCGGCATCTGGTGCTGGAAGGGCCCCACCCATCGCCTCTTGCCGCCCATCGGGGGTTCTTCGGGCAGAAATGGTTCTCGCGGACCAACGAGTGGCTGGCGCAGAAGGGGCTTCCGGAGGTGGACTGGGCGCTGCCGGACCAGGCCACACTGGAAGCCCGTTACCGTGGCGGCTAACAGGCACAGGGCTGAGCGGGATCAGCCCTTGAGCAGGGCCATGGCCGCGTCCATCTGCTCGCCCAGATCCTCGTCATCCTCCATTCCGGATTCCGGATCCAGACCGAGGCGATGGAACGCTGTGACCTCGTGCCAGTTCATTTCCGTGTAGGGGTGGCCGGTTCCCACCAGAGTCTGAAGGCTGGCGACCATGACCACATCCGCGTAGTCCGCTTCCGGCACCTGGCGCCCGAAGTTGACGTGCTCTGACGGCACGTGATGCAGCTCCAGAGGGAAGTCCCAGCGTTTGAGAATCCGGTCCCCGATCACCGGGTGGAGCTCATCCACCAGGTTGTCCAGCATGGCGCTGTTGACCTGCAGGTCATGGTCCTCGACGAATCGCAGTACCGGCAGGGCGCCGATCTGGCAGACAAGACCCGCCAGGGTCGCCTGCTCTGGCCGGAGCTTCGTGTAGTGCTGGGCGAGTACCTGGGCAATGCCGGCGATTTCGGTGCTGCGCTGCCAGATGGTCCGCAGGCGCCGGTCCACCATATCCGAGGTGGCCTGGAACATCTGTTCCATGGCCAGCCCCATCGCAAGACTGCTGGTGTAGTCCATGCCCAGCCGGCTGACGGCCATGTTGAGGGTGTTGATCTCGCGTGATCCCCGGAACAGGGGGCTGTTAACCACCTTGATGATGCGCGCGGACATGGCCGCATCATCACTGATGGTCTTTGAGATGTCCTGGATGGTGGCGTTGTCGTCCTCGGCGATGTCCCGGACTTTCAGCGCCACTTCCGGCAGCGTCGGCAGGGTCAGTTGATCCTGGTCGATGGCTGTTAGGAGCTGATCACGAATGCGATTGGCCAGTTCCGTCATAGCCCTGAGGGCCTCCTGAATGCTTTGAAATGCTGCCCTCTTTATAGCAGGAGCTGGCGCGGCCTGCCGTTATATTTTGTCACGGCTGCTGTTCGGGCACGTCATATCCCAGTGGCTGCAGTTCCAGCTGGGCCCCCGGTTGATCGGCAAGCGTGATGGTGGCTTCCATGGCGGCATGCTTGAGAACCCCGAGAAGCTGCACGGTGCCATCGTCGGTGGCGATACTGTCTGTGATCTCACCCAGGGCATTGCCGTCGCCGTCCACCAGCCGGTCGCCGGGGGCGGGGAGGGTATCGGTGAAGCGGGCCTCAAGACGGAAAAGGCTCTTCTTGAGCTGTCCCAGGTGATGCATGCGCGCGATGATCTCCTGGCCGGTGTAGCAGCCCTTGGTAAAGCTCACGCCCCCGTAGGACTGGAGGTTCAGGTTCAGCGGTATGTACTGTTCCGTGGTGGTTTCGTTGAGCAGGGTCAGGCCGCTCATGATTTCCGAGAGCTCCCATGCGGTGCCAGGCTGATCCGGCTCTGGTGCCTCCTTCGCGGCCGTATTCCACCAGAACTCAAACCGGGGCCGGCCGTCCGGCAGCGGCACGGTGCGTACCAGGATGCCATTGTCGGTGATGGTGGCGTCGTTCAGCTCCGCCGGGAGTGACGGGGCGAGGGTCGCGGGGTGTTCTTCCCCGATAAGGCCCAGGAGCTGCCAGTCCTCTGCGGCTTTCAGTTCCGCCTGGAAGAAGGCGAGGTACTTGCTCAGCTGCTGGCTGATCCGGTCGCTCAGGGTTTCGGGAAAGCGCACCAGGACCCTTTCGGGCGACAGACGCACCAGGCGGAACAGCGCATAGGTACGCCCCTTGGGTGTGCAGGCCGCGCCGGGCAGGCTGTGTTCGCGGGTCAGTTCCTCAATGTTGCAGGTGACCTGGCCCTGGAGGAAACGGTCCACATCCGGGCCTTCCAGCAGCATCAGCCGATGGGCATCGGCTGATGCGGTCATGGCATCAGGCAGGGTGGCGGGGGCCGTGGTCGTCTGGGTCATTCCGTGTCTCCGTGAAAAGGATTCATGAGCTCACTCACCGCTGGCGCGGGTCGGCCCCAGCCGGAGCCAGCCCGTCAGTCGGCGCAGGCTTTGCGCGTCAGTATTGCGGATACCGGGGAGGGTGCTCAACAGCAGGGGTTGGGCATGGCCGCTTCCACTGAGGCGCAACCAGATGAGGCGGTGGGTGATCCGGGAACCGGCACCGACCCGGACTGGGTGTTCGTCGCCCAGGGGATTCACCGTCCGCAGCCCCTCCGGTCCGGCGATCAGTCGCAGCGGGCTGTGGCGGGTGCGCAGGAGCTGGCACCGGGTGGCCGTGATGGCGCCAACCGCGCTGGCAGCGGTCACGCCCACTGTGACAGCGCCGGGAATGCTCTCCAGGCCCAGGATCAGCCCCGCCGGCAGCAGCCAAGGCGCTGCGGCTACGGCAGCGAGGCCCGGGGAAGGGCTCAGCGGGACGTCAATCCGGCTGAACCCGCTGGAGGATGAGGTCGACGATGCGGGCAAGGTCCGGGTCCTCGGGGCGGCTGCGCTGCATGAACCAGGCGAAGAGGTCGTTGTCCTCGCACTCGATCAGGGTCCGGTAACGGGCCTGGTCGGCCTCGGGCAGCGAGGGGTAGGCTTCCTTCACAAAGGGCACGAGCAGCAGGTCAAGCTCCAGCATGCCCCTGCGGCTGTGCCAGACAAGGCGTTTGTATTCACGGTCGTCAGTCATGGAGTCGGTGGTTTCCATCAGGGCTCAGGCGTCGGAACGCATGTAGGTGGTTGGCACCAGCACGGTGTCCTTGGGCTCCGCGATGGTTGTCGGGTAATCCAGGTTGTAGTGAAGCCCCCGGCTTTCGCGCCGCTGCAGGGCCGAGCAGATGATGAGGTCGGCCACGGTGACCAGGTTGCGCAGCTCCAGCAGGTCATTGCTGACGCGGTAGTTGCTGTAGAACTCCCGGATCTCACTGTGCAGCATGTCCGCCCGGTGCTTGGCCCGCTGCAGCCGCTTGGTGGTGCGCACGATGCCCACATAGTCCCACATGAAGTGGCGCAGTTCATCCCAGTTGTGGGCGATCACCACGTCCTCGTCCGAATCTCGCACCCGGGACTCGTCCCATTCGGGCACTTCCGGCGGTTCCGGAACATGCGGGGTCTGTTCATTGATGTCCCGGGCGGCGGCACGGCCGTAGACCAGACATTCCAGCAGCGAGTTGCTGGCCATGCGGTTGGCACCGTGCAGGCCGGTGAAGGAGGTCTCGCCCACCGCGTAGAGCTGGTTCACGTCCGAGCGGGCGTGATCGTCCACCATCACGCCGCCGCAGGTGTAATGGGCGGCGGGCACGATGGGAATGGGCTCGCGGGTGATGTCGATGCCGTACTCGCGGCAGCGCGCGGCGATGGTGGGGAAGTGTTCCTCGATGAAATCCGCCGGACGGTGGCTGATGTCCAGGTAGAGGCAGTCCGCGCCCAGGCGCTTCATTTCATGGTCGATGGCCCGCGCCACGATGTCCCGCGGAGCCAGTTCGGCGCGTTCGTCGAAGCGGTCCATGAATCGGCTGCCGTCCGGCAGAAGCAGTTTACCACCTTCCCCGCGCAGGGCCTCGCTGATCAGGAACGACTTGGCCTGGGGGTGATAGAGGCAGGTGGGGTGGAACTGGTTGAACTCCATGTTGGCCACCCGGCAGCCGGCACGCCAGGCGATGGCAATCCCGTCGCCGGTAGCGCCGTCCGGATTGCTGGTATAGAGGTAGGCCTTACTGGCACCGCCGGTGGCCAGCACCACGAACCGCGCGCGGAAGAGTTCCACCTCCTGGGTGTCGTGGTTGAATATGTAGGCGCCCACGCAGCGGTTGCCCGGCAGGAACAGTTTGCGGTGGGTGACCAGATCCACCGCCACCCGGTTTTCGAAGATGTCGATGTTGGGCTGCTGTCGGGCACGCTCGCAAAGGGCCTCGGAGACCGCCTGACCGGTGGCGTCCGCCGCATGGATGATACGGCGGTGGCTGTGGCCACCCTCACGGGTCAGGTGGAAGTGGCTGCCGTCGGCCCGGGTGAACTGGACACCCTGCGCAATCAGCCAGTCGATACTGTCGCGTGCCTGGGAGACGGTCAGCCGGACCGTGTCCTCGTGGCAGAGCCCGGCACCGGCCGCGAGGGTGTCGGCGGTGTGCGCGTCCTCACTGTCGCTGTCGTCCAGCACGGCGGCAATGCCGCCCTGGGCCCACTGGGTGGAGCCGCTGTCGAGCTCCGTCTTGCTCAGAACCGCAACGCTCAGGTCAGAGGACAGGGTCAGGGCAGTGCTCAGACCTGCTGCACCGCTGCCGACGATCAGCACATCGTAATGGTGGAATGCATGCATGGCGGATATTGAACTAAAGTTTGCTTCTGGTGTCACTCTTTACGTACAGCGATGGCCGGGAGATGATCCGGATATCGGAATGGGGACGGGCAATGGAAGAACAGGCGCAACCGGACGACGAACGCCAGGGCGAGGTTCTCGAATGCGTGGGGCAGCTTGCCCGGATACGGGTGGCGCCGGCCGCTGGCTGTTCGCGCTGTGCAGCCGGTGAGGGCTGCGGCCAGGGGTTGCTGGGCGCGATGCGGAGTGCCCCCTCTCCCGGCGAGTTCTGGGTTACCGTCCCCGGGGATGAACGGGTGTCACCGGGAGACCGGGTGTTGCTGCGGATGAGGCCTTCGGCCCTGGTGGCCGGCGCGGCGATGGTCTATATGGTGCCGCTTCTGGGGCTGGTGCTCGGGGCTCTGCTTGCGGAGGTGCTGATTGGCAGTAGTGATGGGGGGACCACGGCTGCCGGGATTGCCGGCCTCGCGGGGGGGCTGCTGCTGGCCCGCTATCGGTTGCGTAGTGCCCGCGAGGCCGGGCGCTACGAGCCGGTTTTTGTGAGGCGCGTCCCTGATTGTGACGTACAGTTCACTTGAAAACCCCGGTGTCGAACTCAATATCATGACGGGGTATCAGGCGAGGGTCCGTGCACCACGTACGGCCCCTGAGTATTCAAACCGGATGGGAGATCCCAATGACGAGGATGCCACATCGAGTCACACCGCTGCTTGCCCTTGCATTACTGCTGGTGAGTGCCTGTGTGCCCGCGCAGCAGAGCGGGAGTCAGTTGCCGGATTTCACCGGGCTGGTCGAGAATAATGCGGACGTTGTGGTTAATATCAGTACCACGTCCACGAGCTCCCGGGGCGCGACGCCGTTTGGTGGCCAGATGGAGCAGCTCCCGGAATTCTTCCAGGAATTCTTCAATGAGCGCTTCCGCGGGCAGATGCCGGACCGCCAGCGTGAGCACCAGTCCATGGGGTCGGGGTTCATTGTCTCTTCCGATGGTTACATTCTCACCAACAACCATGTGGTCGAGAACGCGGACGAGATCATCGTGCGCATGAACGACCGGCGCGAGATGGAAGCGGAAGTGGTGGGGGCCGATGCCCGTTCCGACATTGCGGTACTGAAGGTGGATGCCGAAGGCCTGCCCACGGCGAAGATCGGCAGCTCCTCGGATCTGTCGGTGGGCGAATGGGTGTTCGCCATCGGGTCGCCTTTCGGCTTTGACTACACCGTCACTTCGGGGATCGTCAGCGCCAAAGGCCGTTCCCTGCCGCGTGACAACTACATTCCCTTCATCCAGACCGATGTGGCCATTAATCCCGGCAATTCCGGTGGCCCCCTGTTCAATATGGACGGTGAGGTCATAGGGGTGAACTCCCAGATCTATACCCGTTCAGGTGGTTTCATGGGGGTTTCCTTCGCCATTCCCATGGATGTGGCCATGGATGTGTTCGATCAGCTCAGGAACAAAGGCAGTGTTACCCGTGGCTGGCTGGGCGTGATGATTCAGGAGGTCAACCGGGACCTGGCCGAAACCTTTGGTCTTGAACGGCCGCACGGCGCCCTGGTGGCGGACGTGGTGCCGGATTCACCGGCCGCGGAAGCCGGTCTGCAGCAGGGTGACGTGATCCTCGAGTTCAATGGCGAGGAAATCACCCGCTCTTCGGATCTGCCGCCCAAGGTCGGGCAGGCGGATGTTGGCAGCGAGGCCGAACTGACCGTGATGCGCGGCGGCGAACGGATCAAGGTGCCCTTTACTGTGGGTAAGCTGCCGGAAGATGGGCAGCAGGCGCAGCAGCAGTCCGTGCAGCCGGATACCGGCAACCGTCTGGGGCTGAGGGTTGAACCGCTGCCTGAGCAGCTGGCACGCCAGTGGGATCTGGACGGCGGTGTGCTGGTCACGGAAGTCGGGCGTGGTCCGGCACGCCAGGCCGGTATCCGCCGTAATGATGTAATCCGCAAGATCGGCAACCAGGGTGTGACCGACGTTGACGAGTTCCGCGAGGCGGTTTCCGGGCTGCCGGCCGGCAAGCCGGTAGCGGTCACTCTGATCCGGCAGGGGAATCCACGGATCGTGGCCCTGCGCCTGCCTGAGTAACGCCTGTCACCATGCCGGCCGGCCCGGGGTATTCCACCCGGGCCGGCCATAGCCTTTCCCTCCCGTGTCCGGTAAAATCCGCCCGGTCATGGCCGCTGCCGCAATGGCAGTCGCCGGAAACCGGATTCTGGAGTTTCAGTGAGCGATCTCAGCCACATACGCAACTTTTCGATCATTGCCCACATCGACCACGGCAAGTCCACACTGGCGGACCGCTTCATCCAGGTCTGCGAAGGACTGACCGACCGGGAAATGAACGAGCAGGTCCTGGATTCCATGGACCTGGAGCGTGAACGTGGGATCACCATCAAGGCCCAGAGCGTGACGCTCAAGTACAAGGCAAAGGATGGCAACGTCTACGAGCTCAACTTCATCGACACGCCGGGGCACGTGGACTTTTCCTATGAGGTGTCGCGTTCCCTCAAGGCCTGCGAGGGTGCGCTGCTTGTTGTGGATGCGGGCCAGGGCGTCGAGGCCCAGTCCGTGGCCAACTGCTACACCGCCATGGATCAGAACCTTGAGGTCATCCCGGTTCTGAACAAGATCGACCTGCCACAGGCCGATCCCGAGAAGGTGATGTCCGAGATTGAGGACGTCATCGGGATTGATGCCAGCGACGCGGTTCCCTGCAGCGCCAAGAACGGCACGGGCGTCGAGGACGTGCTGGAGGCGCTGATCAAACGCATTCCGCCGCCCGAGGGCGAGGTGGATGACGCCCTCCAGGCACTGATCATTGATTCCTGGTTTGATAACTACCAGGGCGTGGTATCGCTGGTGCGCGTGATGCACGGCAGCGTGCGCAAGGGCGAGAAGATTCTGGTCAAGTCCACCGGCAAGACCCACGTGGTGGACAAGGTGGGCTACTTCAATCCGAAGCCCACGACCATCCCCGAGCTCAAGGCCGGAGAAGTGGGCTTTGTTGTCTCCGGCATCAAGGACATCAAGGGTGCCCCCGTGGGCGATACCATGACCCACGCCAGCACTCCGGATGTACCCCAGCTGGAAGGCTTCCAGAACGTAAAGCCGCAGGTTTATGCGGGCATCTTCCCGGTGTCCTCGGAGGACTACAACGCCTTCCGGGACGCGCTTGAGAAGCTCACCCTCAATGACGCCTCGCTGTTCTTTGAGCCGGAGAGCTCGGATGCGCTCGGGTTCGGCTTCCGCTGTGGCTTCCTGGGCATGCTCCACATGGAGATCATCCAGGAGCGGGTGGAGCGCGAATACGGCATCAATCTCATCACCACTGCGCCCACGGTGGTCTATGAGGTGGTGATGGTGGATGGCACCGTTGAGTACATTGAGAATCCATCGCGCCTGCCGGACCCGGCGGAGATCGAGGAGATCCGCGAGCCCATCTGCGAGGCCAACATCCTCGTGCCTCAGGAATTCCTGGGCAACGTGATCGCACTCTGCGAGGAGCGCCGGGGCCAGCAGACCAACATGAACTTCCTGGCCACCCAGGTCCAGGTGGTCTATGAGCTGCCCATGAGCGAGGTTGTGCTGGACTTCTTCGACCGCCTCAAGAGCGCCACGCGCGGTTATGCGTCGCTGGATTATCAGTTCCAGCGTTTCCAGGCGGCGAATCTGGCGCGGCTGGATATTCTCATCAACGGCGACCGCGTGGATTCCCTGGCCATCGTGGTGCACCGGGATCAGGCCCACAGCAGGGGCAGGGCCTTTGCCGAGAAGATGAAGGAACTGATTCCCCGCCAGATGTTCGATATCGCCATCCAGGCGGCCATCGGCAACCACGTGGTGGCGCGCCAGACGGTCAAGGCGCTGCGCAAGAACGTCACGGCCAAGTGCTACGGCGGTGATGTCAGCCGCAAGAAGAAACTGCTGCAGAAGCAGAAGGAAGGCAAGAAGCGCATGAAGCAGGTCGGGAACGTGGAGGTGCCCCAGGAGGCCTTCCTGGCCGTGCTCAGGGTGGACGATGACTAGGGAGTGTCCATGAACATCAATTTCCCGCTGCTGCTGGTGGTACTCACCGCCGTCACCGGCATCATCTGGCTGATTGATGGCCGGTTCTTCCGGCCGCGCCGGCAGGAGCGCTATGCCCAGAGTGGTGCCCGCAAGAGCGCCGAGGACGCGGCGGACAGTAATGATCCGGACCAGCCCTGGCTCGCCGAGGTCAGCCGTTCCTTTTTCCCCATCCTGCTGGTGGTTCTGGTGCTGCGTTCCTTCCTGGTGGAGCCTTTCCAGATTCCGTCCGGCTCCATGCTGCCAACACTGGAAGTGGGGGACTTCATCCTGGTGAACAAGTTCACCTATGGGCTGAGGCTGCCGGTGGCGCACTGGGAGATTGCTGATTTCGGTGATCCTGAAAGAGGCGACATCATGGTGTTCCGCTACCCGGTGGAGCCCTCCGTCAACTACATCAAGCGTGTGGTCGGGGTGCCTGGCGACCGTGTTGCCTACGAGGGCAAACAGCTCTACGTTAATGGAGAGCCGGTGCCTTCCGCGTTTGTGGCGAGCCTGGGAAACCAGGACCTGCACCGGGAAAAGCTGGGGGGCGATGTGTTCAGCACCCTTTATGCCCAGCGCCGGACGGACCCGGATGCCGAGGGTGAGTGGACGGTTCCCGAAGGCCACTATTTCGTGATGGGCGACAATCGCGACAACAGTCGGGACAGCCGGTACTGGGGCATGGTGTCCGACCAGCATGTGGTGGGTAAGGCCTTCGCCATCTGGATGCACTGGGAGTCGCTGACCAGCCTTCCCAGTTTCCATCGTGTCGGCTGGATCCAGTAGCAGCGGAGATCCGTTATGAAACCAGCAGTCAGACACCAGAGTGGTTTTTCGATGCTCGCGATGATGCTGTTCATCGTGATCGGCGTTTTTCTACTGACCGTGGTTGTTCGTGTGGTGCCGGTGTACATCGAGGACTTCACGCTCAGCAGCATCATCGGCTCCATGGAGGAGTCCCGGCCCTACCGCGAGGCGGAAACCGTGGGGGATGTGCGGGAGCTGCTCCGCAAGCGCATTCAGATGGAGAACATTGATGGCGTGGATGTGGATGAGATCGCCATGGAGCGTGATGGCGAGCGCCTGCGCCTGGAATTCTCCTATGAAGTCCGCTCTCCGTTCATGGGCAATATCGACACCGTGATCCAATTCGACCACCAGCATGAACTGAGGATGCCGTGACCGAGCAGGAACGCCTCGACCAGCTCCAGAAACGACTGGGCTACCACTTCAGTAACGTGGAACACCTCCGGCTGGCGCTGACGCACCGGAGCTACGGTGGCAACAACAACGAGCGGCTTGAGTTCCTTGGGGATTCCATCCTCAACATGGTCATGGCCCAGTATCTCTTTCACCGCTTTCCGGAAGCCCGGGAAGGCCAGCTCAGCCGCCTGCGGGCAAGGCTGGTGCGCGGGGCGACGCTGGCGGAGATCGCGCTGGAGTTCGAGCTGGGTGACTGCCTGCGCCTGGGGTCGGGGGAGCTCAAGAGCGGTGGTTTCCGGCGGGAGTCGATTCTGGCTGACGCCGTCGAATCGATTGTTGGCGGCATCTATCTGGATTCAGACCTGGAACATGCACGGGAGCGCCTGCTGGCCTGGTTCGGGCCCCGGCTCGACCGGCTCAGCCTGCAGGATACCCAGAAGGATCCCAAGACCCGCCTGCAGGAGTTTCTCCAGTCCCGGCGCGAGTCGCTGCCCAACTACGAGGTGGAGACGGTGCGCGGTGAGGCGCACCAGCAGACCTTCTACGTGAACTGCACTGTGCCCATACTGGCGGCGGCGACCCGTGGCCAGGGCGGGAGCCGGCGTGCCGCGGAACAGGATGCGGCCAGGCTGGCGCTGGAGCAGCTCGACCAGGAGGCAGGCAGCAATGACGGATGAACCGGTCACCCGCAGTGGTTTTGTCGGCATCCTGGGACGGCCCAATGTGGGCAAGTCGACCCTGATGAACCACCTGTTGGGCCAGAAGCTCAGCATCACCTCGCGCAAGCCCCAGACCACCCGCTACCAGCTCCTGGGAATTCACACGGTGGAGCAGGATCAGATGGTGTTCGTGGATACACCCGGGCTGCACACCGAGGAACCCAGGGCGCTCAACCGTTGCATGAACCGGGAGGCCACCACGGCTCTGAGGGACGTGGATGTGGTGGTGTTCGTGGTCGACCGGGATCTGTGGAACGAGGGCGATGCCAATGTGCTGGAACGCTTCTCCCACCTTCAGTGCCCGGTACTGGCGGTGATCAACAAGGTCGACCAGATGCCGGATACGGACCAGCTTCTGCCGCACATCGAATGGCTCAGCCAGCAGTCCCCGTTCACCGAGATCGTGCCGGTTTCGGCGCTGCGCTCACGCAACCTGGACCGGCTGGAAAGCGCCATCCGCAGTCACCTGCCGGAGGGGCCGCATCACTTCGGTGATGACGACCTGACCAACCGGAGCTCGCGTTTCCTCGCCGCGGAGATGATCCGCGAGAAGATCACCCGCCAGCTCGGGGCGGAGCTGCCGTACACCATGGCGGTTGAGATCGAGACCTTCGAACAGGAAGGGAACACGCTGCATATCAATGGGCTCATCCTGGTCGAGCGCCAGGGTCAGAAGAAGATCGTCATCGGCGACAAGGGCAGCCGTCTGCGCCAGATCGGCCAGGAGGCCCGGCTGGACATGGAGAGCCTGTTCGGCTCGAAAGTGATGCTGCGTCTCTGGGTCAAGGTGCGCAAGGGGTGGGCTGATGATGAGCGCGCCCTGCGTTCCCTGGGGTATGGGGACCAGGGGCGCTGAGCCGTGAGCGAGCGCGGCCAGCAGCTGGATCCGGCCTTTGTGCTGCATCGCCGCCCCTATGGTGAAACCAGCCTGATTGTTGACCTCTTCACCCTGCACCATGGCCACTTCAGCGCTGTGGCCCGTGGTGCCGCCCGGCCCCGGAGCCAGTGGCAGGCGGAGCTCCAGCCCTTCCGGCCTCTGAGGACCTCCTGGTCCGGCCGTCAGTCGCTGAGGACGCTGCGCCACGCTGAGGCCACGGCGCCTGCCCTGGCGCTGTCCGGTGATCGCCTCTACTGTGGTTTCTATCTGAATGAACTGCTGTTGCGGTTGCTGACCGAGGCGGATCCGGCCCCGGACCTGTTCAGCGTCTACCTCGATACCCTCGAACAGCTTGCGGCGGGCAGTGCGGCGCTGGAGCCCACGCTGCGGCGGTTCGAGTACCGGCTGGCGGGGGAGTTGGGTTACGGCATCAGCTGGGACAGGACCGGGGATACCGGTGACCCCGTACAGCCCGGCCGTGTCTACGCATTCCACCCGGCCCAGGGCGTGCTGGCGGACGGCCACGGCTCTGTCGGGGGCATTTCCGGTGAGCACCTGCTGGCGCTGGCTGCGGATGAGCTGGATAATCAGGCGGTACTGAAGGTGGCCAAACGGCTCATGCGCAGCCTTATGGATCATCTGCTACAGGGGCGGCCGTTGCACAGCCGCCGTCTTTTCGCGCGTCAGGGGAGGTCAGAATGAGTCATCAGTCCCGCCGTGTTCTGCTCGGCGTCAACGTGGATCACGTGGCAACCCTCCGGGAGGCCCGGGGGACGCGTTATCCGGACCCGGTCCAGGCCGCACTGCTGGCGGAGGAAGCCGGGGCGGATGGCATCACGGTGCATCCCCGGGAGGATCGTCGCCACATCCAGGACCGGGATGTACGGATCCTGAGCGAGACCCTGAACACCCGCATGAACCTGGAAATGGCCGTGACCGATGCCATGCTGGGCTTCGCCGAAACCATCCGTCCCGAGCACTGCTGCTTCGTCCCGGAGAAGCGCGAGGAGCTGACTACTGAGGGCGGTCTGGATGTGGCTGGCCAGCCCGGGCGGGTCAGGGCCGCCTGCGAGCGCATGGCGGCGATGGGTACGGAAGTCTCACTGTTCATTGATGCCGATCCGGACCAGATCCGGGCGGCGGCGGACTGTGGCGCGCCGGCCATTGAGCTGCATACCGGCGAATACGCGCTGGCGGAGACGCCAGAGGTGATGGAGCGGGAGCTGAACCGGCTGAGGGAGTGCGTGGACCTGGCCCGGGGGCAGGGGCTGACCGTCAACGGCGGCCATGGCCTGCACTACCACAACACGGCCGCTATCGCGGCGCTCGGGGGCATTCACGAGCTCAACATCGGCCATGCCGTCATGGCCCGGGCACTGATGGTTGGCATGAAGGAGGCGGTCCGAGACATGCGGGCGCTGATTGATCAGGCGTCAGGTGTCGGTGCTGTGTAGCAGCTGGTGCCAGTGCGTCTGCTCACACCAGCGCATCAGCCGGTCCATGGCGGCAAGCAGGCGCTCCACCGCGTCGCCGATCCCTTCAGCCCCCTTCTTGAGGCGGGTTTCCAGGTCCGCTGCGCAGTCGCCCAGCTCCGGAACACCGGTGTAGCGGGTGGCCCCGTGAAGCCGGTGGACCCGTTCAAGCAGGGTGGCCTGGTCCCCCTGGTTGTACAGGTTCTCAACAGCCGTCCGATCCTCCTCGACATGATCCAGCAGCATGCTCAGCATCTCCTCCGCCAGATCCGGCTTGCCATTGGCCCGCTGCAGGCATGCCTCAGGGTCGACCACCGCGTGCTGGCGGCCCCGTGACGAAGGCCTGACCCCCTCCGGCTCCCTGGGCTGGCGCTCCTCGGCGGCCTGAACGTCCAGCCCCAGGTGGCGCTGGAGCGTATGGGCAATCAGTGACGGGTTGATGGGTTTGGTCAGATAGCCGTCGAAACCGGAAGCCAGGAGATGCTCACGTTCCTCCGAGAGGGCGTGGGCCGTGAGGGCGATGACCGGTACATGGCTGTTGGCGTTGTTGAGCCGGCGTATGCGGGTGGTGGCCTCGGTACCATCCATGCCGGGCATCTGGACATCCATCAGGACCAGGTCGAAGGTCTCCTGCTGGAGGCGTTGCAGAGCCTCATAGCCGCTGCCCACATCCTCCACATGGAGGTTGAATTCCCGCAGCAGCGTTGTGACAAGCTTGAGGTTGGCCGAGTTGTCGTCTACCGCAAGAACCCGGGCATTCGTTTCCTGGCGGTCGGCCGCAGGCAGAGGCGCCGGTGCCCGCGGCTGCTCCGGCAGCTCCCCCGTGCCCTGGATCAGCTGCCCCAGGCGCTGCTGGAAGAAGGTGCGGCGCACCGGTTTGGTCATGTGGGCCGAGGCCATGCCCACCAGCGGGCTGGCGTCCTCATTGAGCGTAGGGGTAAGCAGCAGCACCCGGCAGTCGCACTCGTATTCCAGGGTCCGGATCAGTTCCCGGTGCTGGTTCGAGTGGAGCAGGTGGCGGGCCACGCCCAGGATCACCAGAGCGAAGCCCTGGCCGCTGGCCTGGGCGGACTGGACCTGTGCAATCACCTCCTGCGGGCCGGAGGCGTGGGTAACAGCGACCCCGCATTCCCGCAGCAGGTTGGTGATCGCCAGCCCGGTTGTTTCCTGATATTCCAGATAGAGGACTGATTCCCCGCTGAATGGAGGAGGCGGGGCTGTTTCCGCTGTACCCGAGGTCTCCAGGGGCAGGCTGAACCAGAAACTGGAGCCTCTGCCCAGCTCGCTATCAACCCCGATTTCGCCGCCCATTTCCTCTACCAGCCGGTGTGAGATCACCAGGCCCAGCCCGGTGCCGCCGTACTGGCGCGCCGTGGAGGCGTCCGCCTGGCTGAAGGCATTGAAGATGCTTTCCTGCTGGGATTCGGAAAGACCCACACCGGTGTCCGTGATGCTGATCCGGATTCGGTTGTCGTCTGGAGCATCCTCATCGAGCATCACCCGTACCACCACTTCGCCGTGCTGGGTGAACTTGATGGCATTGTTCACCAGGTTGGTCAGCACCTGCTTGATGCGCAGCGGGTCCCCCATGAAGGCGTCGGGGACATCGGTGTAGATCAGGGGCGCCAGGTCCAGGTTCTTCTCGTGGGCTGCCGGTGCCAGCATGATCAGCACCTCCTCTACGGTCTCGCGCAGGTGGAAGGGCGTCCGGTCCAGAACCAGTTTGCCCGCCTCGATCTTGGAGAAGTCCAGAATGTCGTTGATGATGGTGAGCAGGATTTCCGAGGACTTGCGGATGGTATTGAGGTGGTCCCGCTGCTGGGCCGAGGCGGGGGCTTTCAGCAGCAGATCCGTGAAGCCGATGATGCCGTTGAGTGGGGTGCGGATCTCATGGCTCATGTTTGCCAGGAACTCCGACTTGATCCGGCTTGCCTCGAGGGCCTGCTTGCGTGCCAGGTCGAGTTCGATGTTCTGGACTTCGATGGTTTCCAGGGTCTCGCGCAGATCCTCGGTGGCCTGGTCCACATTCTGCTGCATCTCATCCCGCGCCTGCTGCAGGCTGCCGGCCATGGCATTGAGCCCGGAAGCCAGTTCCTCCAGCTCAGGTCCTGCCGTCATCTCCACCCGGGTGTCGAGCTTGCCCTCGCGCAGACGGTTGATGGCGCGGGTGAGCTCATGGATGGGGTCGGTGACCGAGCGGCTCAGGTGAATGGCAATCAGGGTGTTCAGGAAAAGTCCGCCCCCGACCAGAAGCAGGCTCACCAGAAGGGCTTCATACTGCTCTTTGCGGGTGGTGGCATGGGAAAGTTCAACGCTCACCCATCCCAGGGGCTGCTCGCCCCCAGCGGCGTCGTTCCGGCGTCGGTCCATGTCCAGGAGGCCGTCAATCATGAGGTCCTGGGGGTAGATGGGGGCAGTGAACAGCGACGCGTCCTCGCCGGTGTGGACTGTCGGGCTGGTTACGTTCTGGAGCGGTTGCTGTCCCTGCAACCGCTCCCGGCGGCCGGTCTGTACCAGCTTCCGCCCATCACTGTCATAGATGGTGATGGCGCGGACATCGTCCTCTTCCAGCATGGAACTGGCGATGCCGAACAGCAGGTTACGGTTGCCGGTAAAAGCACCGTACTCAGAGGCGGAAGCCAGCTGGCGGCTGAGCGACATGCCCCGTTCCTCGAGCATGCGCGACAGGTTGCTGACCCAGCTGTGGGTGAAATACACCCCCACGATCACGATCAGCACCATCGTGGGGATCAGAGACAGAAAGAAGACCTTTTTCTGGACGCCCCAGCGGCGCATCAGTGACCCTGCTTGATCGTGTGGATGGCTCCGGAGTGGTTGGGCGCGGCTCCGGATCGGCGTATCATGGGCGCCAATCTAACACAAGCGTGTGCCGGCACGCGTTGCCGGTGTCACAAGCCTGAGGAGTCTCCGCCGCCATGGCCTATGCAACCATTGAGGATTATGTGGGCAATACGCCGCTGGTTCGGCTCCAGCGCCTGCCGGGCAATACCAGCAACACCATCCTGGTGAAGCTTGAGGGCAACAACCCGGCCGGCTCGGTCAAGGACAGGCCCGCGCTGAGCATGATCAGTGAGGCGGAAAAACGCGGTGATATCAAGCCGGGGGACACCCTGATCGAGGCCACCAGCGGCAATACCGGCATTGCCCTTGCCATGGCGGCTGCCATCAAGGGGTACCGCATGATCCTGATCATGCCGGAGAATGCGAGTGAGGAACGCCGTGCCTCCATGCGCGCCTACGGGGCCGAGATCATCAGCGTCTCGCGCGAGGCCGGCATGGAGGGCGCGCGGGATACGGCGCAGCAGATGGCGGCCGAAAGACAGGGCCTGATCCTGGACCAGTTCGCGAACCCTGACAATCCGCTGTCGCACTACAAGGGCACGGCGCCTGAGATCTGGCGGGATACCGGTGGAGGGATTACACACTTCATCTCTTCCATGGGGACCACCGGTACCATTATGGGCTGCTCCCGGTATTTCCGTGAGCAGAGCCCGGACGTCGAGATTATCGGGCTGCAACCGGGGGAGGACGCGGCCATTCCGGGTATCCGCCGCTGGCCGCCGGAGTACCTGCCCGGGATCTTCAATGCCAGCGCCGTGGACCGGACCATGGAAATGGGCCAGCAGGAGGCCGAGGACACCATGAGGGCCCTGGCCGCGAAGGAGGGTATCTTCTGCGGCGTATCCTCCGGGGGCTGCGTGGCCGGTGCGCTCCGTCTCTCCCAGGAGGTTGAAAACGCCACCATCGTCGCCATTATCTGCGACCGGGGCGACCGCTATCTGTCCACCGGTGTGTTTTCCAGCCAGTAGACCATCGGCCCACACCCCGTAAATCGACCATCAACAGGGTAGTCCAGCATGAGCCGACGCCGGCGAGGTCCGCGCATCCCCGCAGAACCGGTGAGCATTGAAATTGACAGCCTCAGCCATGATGGACGTGGCGTTGGGCGCATTGAGGGCAAGGCGGCGTTCGTGGCCGGCGCGCTGCCGGGGGAACAGGTGCAGGCACGCTTCCTGGACCGCCGCCGGCGTTTTGATGCCCTGCGCACGCTGGAGGTAGAAGCCAATCCCGGCCCCGACCGGGTAACGCCACCGTGCCCGCACGCGGATCTGTGCGGCGGCTGCAGCCTGCAGCACCTGGCACCGGCGGCGCAGGTCCGGCTCAAGGCGGAAACGCTGGCCGAACAGTTCGCCCACTTCGGGGGAATCGAACCGGAGCAGTGGGCTGAGCCGCTGACTGGCGAAACCCTTGGGTACCGCCGTAAGGCGCGCCTGGGCGTGCGCTACGTGACCAAGCGCGGCGAGGTCCTGGTGGGTTTCCGTGAGAAGGGCAGCAGTTTCATTACTGCGATCAACGACTGCGCGGTGCTCGACCCCCGTGTGGGTCAGCGCATTGAGGCCCTGAAGGAACTGATTGCCGGGCTTTCGGTCTACAACCGGCTGGCCCAGATCGAAGTGGCCTGTGGTGATGAAGAGGCGGCCCTTGTCCTGCGCCACCTGGAGCCTCTGACACCGGAGGACGAAGCCACTCTGTGTGAATTCGGCCGGACCCATGACCTGCAGATCTATCTCCAGCCCAAGGGGCCGGATACCGTGCACCGCCTCTGGCCGGAGCCGGGTAACGGGCCTGACCGGCTGTTCTACCAGCTTCCGGAATGGGATCTGACGCTGGGCTTCCATCCCATGGATTTCACCCAGGTGAACGCGGACATCAACCAGCGCATGGTCAGCCAGGCACTGGCATGGCTGGCGCCCGAGCCCCATCACCGGGTGCTGGACCTGTTCTGCGGTCTGGGCAACTTCTCGCTGCCGCTGGCGCGCCAGGCCGGCGAAGTGGTCGGTGTCGAGGGTGAGGAGGCGCTGGTCCAGCGCGGCCGCGAGAACGCCGAGCGTAACGGTCTGGGTAACGTCACCTTCCGGGCCACGGATCTGCAGCAGGATTTCACGGCCGAGCCCTGGGCCGCGGAAGGGTTTGACCGGGTACTGATTGACCCACCGCGCTCCGGTGCGGAAGACGTAGTGCGTCATCTCTCCGGTGCCGGTGTGGAGCGCATTGTCTATGTGTCATGCAATCCGGCGACCCTGGCCCGGGATGCCGGTATTCTCGTGGCGAGTGGCTACCGGCTGGTGCGGGCCGGGATCATGGACATGTTCCCGCATACCGCCCATGTCGAGTCCATGGCCCTGTTCGAGCGGGAGTCACGCTGATGGTGAAGGTCCGTGAAAATTACGCCAGCACGGCGGATGGCGGCGTGGATATCGGTGCCTGGGTCGACCACATTGACGCCCAGCACCCGCTGGAGGACCGTGACACACTGATCCGCGCCTGCCGGCGCAGTCTCGCCATAGACCGTAAGGCCGTACGCGAGGATCGGCAGTGGGCACCCGGGGCCAGCAGTTTCCTGACCGGGCTCGAGATGGCCCAGATCCTGACCGAGCTGCGCCTGGACCAGGAAACCCTGGTTGCGGCGGTGCTGTACCGGGCGGTGCGCGAGGAGCGCATGACGCTGGAGGCGGTGCGCTCCGAGTTCGGTGAGGCCATCGCACAGCTGATTGAGGGTGTGGTCCAGATGGCCGCCATATCCACCCTTCACCGGCCGCTCAAGGGCAATGTGCTGGGGCAGGCCCAGGGGCAGCAGGACAATGTCCGCCGTATGCTGGTGACCATGGTGGACGATGTGCGCGTGGCCCTGATCAAGCTGGCGGAGCGTACCTGTGCCATCCGTGCGGTCAAGGACGCCCCGCCGGAGAAGCGCCTGCGCGTGGCCCGTGAGGTGTTCGACATCTATGCGCCGCTGGCCCACCGGCTGGGCATCGGGCACATCAAGTGGGAGCTGGAGGACCTGTCCTTCCGCTATCTGCACGAATCCGCCTATAAGAAAATCGCCAAGCTTCTGGACGAGAAGCGCGTTGACCGGGACGCCTATGTCAAACGCGTGGCTGAGATCCTCAGGGGCGCCCTGGCCGGGTCGGACATCCAGGCCGAGGTGGCGGGGCGCGCCAAGCACATCTACAGCATCTGGCGGAAGATGCGCCGCAAGGGCATTGATTTCTCGGAGGTCTACGACATCCGGGCACTGCGTGTCCTGGTGCCGGAAGTGCGTGACTGCTATGCCGCGATCGGGGTGGTGCACGGGCTCTGGCGCCATATTCCCCATGAGTTCGATGACTACATCGCCAATCCCAAGGAAAACGGCTACCAGTCCCTGCACACCGCCGTGGTGGGGCCCGAGGGCAAGACCATGGAGGTGCAGATCCGCACCCATGACATGCACGAGGATGCGGAGCTGGGCGTGTGTGCCCACTGGCGCTACAAGGGCACCGATAACGGCGGTTCGGAGGCGGCCTATGAGGCCAAGATCAACTGGCTGCGCCAGGTCATCGAATGGCAGGAGGATCTGGGCGAGAGCGGCAACCTGGTGGAGCAGCTGCGCAGTGACGTGGGCGGCGATCGCATCTATGTATTCACTCCCGAGGGCCACGTGGTGGACATGCCCCGTGGGGCGACGCCGCTGGATTTCGCCTACAAGATCCACACCGAGGTGGGCCATGCCTGCCGGGGCGCCAAGGTCAACGGCCGTATCGTACCGCTGACCCATACGCTGCGGACCGGGGATCAGGTGAGCATCCTGCGTGGCAGCGAGGCTGCGCCCAGCCGTGACTGGCTCAATCCCGGGCTGGGTTACATCCAGACCTCGCGGGCCCGCGCCAAGGTGACCCACTGGTTCAAGATGCAGGACCGGGAACAGAACATCGCCGACGGAAAGGCGGTTCTGGAGGACGAGCTTGGCCGCCTCTCGCTGCGCGATCTCGATCTCGATGCCCTGGCCCGGAAGGTCAACTACAGCTCGGCCAGCGACATGTACGCCGCCATCGGGGCCGGGGATCTCAAGCCGGCCCAGGCGGTCAAGGCGGCCCAACGGGTGCTGGAGCCGGCCGATCGCCAGCTGGATTTCCGGTTTGCGCGCGGGCGCAGTGACAAGGCGAAAAAGGACCCGGACATCCACATCCAGGGCGTGGGCAATCTAAAGACCACCATTGCCCAGTGCTGCAGCCCCGTGCCCGGAGACCCCATCATCGGCTACATCACTGTTGGCCGTGGCGTGACCGTCCACCGGGATGACTGCATGAACCTGCTGCAGCTTCGCGAGCAGGAGGCCAGCCGCATCATTGAGGTGGACTGGGGACCGGAGCCCGAAGCTCGCTACCCGGTGACCATCGATATCGAGGCCTATGACCGGGCGGGGCTGCTGAACGACATCACTTCGGTGCTGGCCAACCGCAAGCTCAATGTGCTGTCGATGCAGACCCAGTCCCACAGTGACAGCAATATGGCGAACATGACGCTGACGGTGGAAATCGGCGATATCGACCAGCTCTCGCGCCTGCTGGCCTCCATCCGCCAGCTGCCCAACGTCATGGATGTGCATCGCCACCGTGAAGCCTGACCGGAGTGACCCGATGAGCCGAACCTATTCGATGGAGGACCTGCTGGCGCTGATGGCCCGCCTGCGGGACCCGCAGCAGGGCTGCCCCTGGGATCTGGAGCAGGACTTCCGCAGCATAGTGCCGCACACCATTGAGGAGACCTACGAGGTGGCGGACGCCATCGAGCGCGGGGATTTCGATCATCTGCCGGATGAACTGGGGGATCTGCTGTTCCAGGTGGTGTTCTATGCCCAGCTGGCCCGGGAAGAGGGGCGTTTCGGCTTCAGTGACCTGGTTGATGGGGTGACCCGCAAGATGATCCGTCGCCATCCGCATATTTTCCCGGATGGCACCCTGGACAGCCATCCCGGTGACGCCGATGGCATGACCGAAGCGGATGTGCGCGTGAACTGGGACCGCATCAAGGCCGAGGAGAAGGGGAAGCAGGGGGCAGAGGCAACACCTGCAAGCGCCCTGGACGACGTGACCCCCGGCCTTCCCGCCTTTCAGCGCGCGGCCAAGCTGCAGAAGCGTGCCTCAAAGGTTGGCTTCGACTGGCCGGAGACCGGCATGGTCTTCGACAAGCTCCACGAGGAGGCGGATGAGCTCAGGACGGCCTGGCAGGAACAGTCCGACCCCGAGGACAGGGACGCGGTAGAGGATGAACTGGGCGACCTGCTGTTCGTGGCCGTGAACCTCAGCCGCTTTCTGGGGGTGGATGCGGAACAGGCCCTGCGCCGCGCCAACCTCAAGTTCGAGCGCCGCTTCCGGTGCATGGAGGCACAGCTGGAGGATGCGGGGGAAAAGCTGAAAGGGCGGGATATCGAGACCCTGGAAGCGGCCTGGCAGAGGGCCAAAAAGGCCTCGGATGCGGACAGTTGAGGCCCTGAGCGGTCACCATACGTACAATCCATTACCGTTATTCCCTCTCCTCCCAAGCCCGAATGGACTACAGTATTGTCAAAGAGGCGGCATCAACGGGGAGGTAATATGCGGCTTGGACAACTCGTCAATCACTGGGAGCAGCATGCCCGAGGCCGGCTGGCCGAGGAGCAGGTGACCGTAAGGCTCCCGGAGGAAGGCGAACAGCAGCTTGAGGCGCTTGCAAAGCAGTACCCTCTCAAGTCCCGCGAAGCCCTGCTGCGTGATCTGATCAACGCCGCCCTGACTGATCTTGAGGTCTGCTTCCCGTACCGCGAAGGCAGCCGTGTCGTTGCCCGGGACGAGGACGGGTTCGAGATCTACGAGGACGCCGGCATGACCCCGCGTTTCCTCAACCTCTCCCGCAAGTACATGCAGCAGCTCAAGGGTGACGCCTCACGCGTGGCGTGAGGCCGTCCCCGTTGACTACTTCTGGCGGCCCGGCTCCGGGAGATCGGAGAGGGCCGCGTTGAGCAGGTCCCGCAGCAGTTCCTCTTCCGAATAGTCCGGATACAGCTCCGCCAGCGCACGCAGCCGTGCCGCATCCTCCAGTGTGACGTTCACCTCGTATTCCTGCTTGCCGTCCTCCGGTGTGCGTTCACCGGATTCCCACTGTTTCGGCAGATCCGCGATTTTCATGGTATTGCGTTGCTCCGGTCATGTTGGGCCATACTAAGGGCGTTAAGCCGGTTTCATCCTAGCACGGAGCCACCGGCATTGCCCGCAGCGAAAGGGACCCTTTTCAATGACCGAACTCCATCCCGCTCTCAGGGAAAACATCCGTCTTCTTGGTGAGATCCTCGGTGACTGCATCCGCGAGAAACCCGGTCCGGAATGGTATGAGCGGGTAGAGGCGGTGCGTCAGGCAGCCAAGGATGACCGTATGCAGGAAAGCGGCTCCGGGCAGCGCCTCGCCGAACTTCTGGCAAGCCTGACCGACGACCAGCTGGTGCCGGTGACGCGGGCTTTCAACCAGTTCCTGAATCTGGCCAACCTGGCCGAGCAGTACCACAGCATCCGACGCCGGCGTGAACCCCGGGAAGAGGGGCCCGACGAATCGGTGCATGCGACACTGGCGCGCCTGGCAGAGCAGGGTGTGGAACCGTCCCGGCTGCACGAATGCGTGCGGGATATGCGCATGGAGTTCGTGCTGACGGCCCACCCCACCGAAGTGGCCCGCCGGACCCTCATCATGAAATACGATGAGATGTCCGCCTGCCTCCAGCGCCTGGACAGTGAGGATCTTCTGGCGGATGAGCGTGAGCGGGAGGTGGCGCGCCTGCGCCAGCTGATCACCCAGGCCTGGAATACCGACGAGATCCGTTACGAGCGCCCCACCGCGGTGGACGAGGCACGCTGGGGCTTTGCCGTAGTTGAGAACAGTCTCTGGCAGGCATTGCCCGACTTCCTGCGGGAGCTGGACGGAGCTCTCGTGGAACAGACAGGGGAAGGCCTGCCCATTGAGGCCAGCCCCATCCGGGTGGCTTCCTGGATGGGTGGTGACCGGGACGGCAACCCCAACGTCACCGCCGCCGTGACCCGCGAGGTGCTGCTGCTCAGCCGCTGGATGGCGGCGGACCTGTTCCTGCGCGACCTCCAGGATCTGCGGGCGGAGCTGTCCATGTGGGAGGCCTCTCCGGAATTGCAGGAGCGGGTCGGGGGCCACCGTGAACCCTACAGGGCGCTGCTCTCGGAACTGCGGGACCGCCTGAGGGCCACCAGGGACTGGGCTGAAGAGGCGGTGAGAGGAAGCGCTGAACCCTCACCGGAGGTGATGCTGGACTCCGCCGAGCTGACCGAACCCCTGCAGCTGTGCTACGACTCCCTCGTGGCCTGCGGCATGGAATCGGTGGCGCGCGGGCCGCTGCTGGACACACTGCGGCGCGCCCACTGTTTCGGGCTGGAGCTGATCCGGCTGGATGTGCGCCAGGAAGCCTCCCGGCATGCCTCGGCCATTGGCGAAATCGTCGAGTGGCTGGGGCTGGGGGATTACACGCAGTGGAACGAGACCGAGCGCCAGCAGTTCCTGATCCGGGAACTGGAGAGTCGCCGTCCGCTGGTCCCTCGCAACTGGGCGCCCTCGGAGGAAACACGGGAGGTTCTGGATACCTGCCGGGTGATTGCCGAGCATCCGCCGGAAGCACTGGGCTCCTATGTGATCTCCATGGCGGCCCAACCCTCGGACGTGCTGGCGGTGATCCTGCTGCTGCGGGAGGCCGGCATGGATCATCCCATGCGCATCGTGCCGCTGTTTGAAACCCTGGCGGACCTGGACCATGCGCCGGAGGCACTGAGGGCCCTGCTGGAGCTGGACTGGTATCGGGAGTACACCGGTGGCGCCCAGGAGGTGATGATCGGGTACTCGGATTCGGCCAAGGATGCCGGGCAGATGATGGCGGCCTGGGCCCAGTACCAGGCCCAGGAAGCGCTGACCCAGGTGGCCACGGATTACGGGGTACACCTGACACTCTTCCACGGTCGTGGCGGCACCGTGGGCCGTGGTGGCGGCCCTGCCAATCAGGCCATTCTTTCGCAGCCGCCGGGCTCGGTGAACGGCAGCCTTAGGGTGACCGAGCAGGGCGAGATGATCCGCTTCAAGTTCGGCCTCCCGCGCGTGGCCCATCGGAGCTTCAATCTCTACACCAGTGCAGTGCTGGAAGCGACGTTGGCGCCGGCCCCGGAACCGAAGCCGGAATGGCGCGAGATGATGCACTCGCTGAGCGGTGAGGCTGTGCGCTCCTATCGCGGGCTGGTGCGCGAGACGGATGAGTTCGTCACCTACTTCCGACAGGCCACCCCCGAGCAGGAGCTGGGCAAGCTGGCGCTGGGCAGTCGTCCGGCGCGGCGCAGGCCAACAGGGGGTGTGGAGAGTCTCAGGGCGATCCCCTGGATCTTCGCCTGGACCCAGATGCGCCTGATGCTGCCGGCCTGGCTGGGCAGTGATGTGGCCCTGGGCCGGGCGCTGGAGGACGGGCATGAACCCCTCCTGAACGAGATGATCCGGGACTGGCCTTTCTTCCGCACCCATATCGACATGCTGGAGATGGTTCTTGCCAAGGCGGACCTGCGGATTGTCAGCTATTATGAGCAGAAGCTTGTGGAACCGGATCTCCGCCCCCTGGGTGAGACACTGCGTGAACGTCTGCGTGGGTGTGTCCAGCATGTGAACCGGCTGAAGGGGCAGGAGGAGCTGCTGACCCAGCAGCCGGACTTCGCCCATTCAATGAGGGTCCGCAACACCTATACGGACCCACTCCATTATCTGCAGGCGGAGCTGCTGCAGCGCGACCGGTATGCAGCCGGGCGGGTTCCGGAGAACGTCGAGAAGGCCATGAAGGTGACCATGGCCGGGATTGCGGCCGGTATGCGCAATACCGGCTGAGGCAGGGGAGAACGGATGACGGAACAGCCGGATATGGACGCACTGGCGGCAAGGGTTCAGCAGCTTTACCGACTGCCGCCCATGCCGGCTATTGCGTTGCGGGTCATGCAGATGACAGCCGCACCTGAGACAACGGCCGCCGACCTGGCGGGCGTGATCGAGCGCGACCCCAGCCTGGCGGCCCAGGTCCTGCGTTACGCCCGCTCGGCTCTCTTCAACTACCGGGGGGAGCTGCACAGTGTCCAGGAGGCCGTAACCCGGGTGCTCGGGTTCGACCGAGTCACTCACCTGGCGGTGGGCATCGCGGCCTCACGCAGTTTTGAGCTGCCGCGTTCCGGCCCTCTGGGGCTGGAGGCGTTCTGGCACCACTCACTGCACTGTGCCCGTCTTTCCCTGTCGATCGCCCGCAGCATTCCGCGGGATGCTCCTGGGCGTCCGGACCCGGAGCTGGCCTACCTGTGTGGGCTCCTGCATAATCTGGGTCTGTTGCTGATCGGGCACCTGTTTCCGGAGGATTTCCGTCAGCTCCGTGAGGCGCGCGAGGCGGAACCGGACGTGCCGCTGACGGAGCTTGAATCCCGGGTGTTCCACAGCAGCGGGCAGGACGATGGCACACCGTTGCGCGTCGGCCATGCCAGTGCCGGCGGACTTCTGCTGCATCTCTGGGAAATGCCCGCCCCGGTGGTGACGGTTGCCGGCATGCATGAGACGCCGGACTATCAGGGCCAGCACGAGGCCTACGTACACTGTGTTCAGCTCGCCAATGGGCTTCTGAAGGAACGTGGCATTGGTGATGGCAGCAGTGGATCCGATCCCGCTGATGCAGCCCGTGCCCTGGGGTTGGATCAGACGGCTATTGAGTCGCTCGGGAGTACCATCGACCAGGTGAGCGCTGAAATCGAGGAACTTGCCCGCGGCCTTGCCGCCTGATTTGCTACATACGGTCTGCCACGTATAATGAGCCTTCGATTTTTAATGTGCCTGTCCCTGTTCAGGGGGCTGCAAGCCAATGGGAGCAATCAGTATGCGTATCATTCTGCTCGGCCCGCCGGGAGCCGGAAAAGGAACCCAGGCTGCGTACCTCACCGAAGCTTTCGGTATTCCCCAGATCTCCACGGGCGACATGCTCCGTGCCCAGGTGAAGGCCGGAACCGAGCTGGGCAAGAAAGCGGAAGAGGTGATGAACGCGGGTCAGCTGGTCTCCGATGACCTGATCATCGGTATGCTGAAGGAACGCATTGCTGAGGACGACTGTAAGAACGGCTATCTTCTGGATGGCGTGCCCCGGACGATTCCCCAGGCGGAATCACTCCAGGAGCAGGGCATCAAGATCGACTACGTGGTCGAGATCTCGGTGGACGACGACGAGATTGTTGAGCGTCTCTCCGGTCGCCGGATCCATGAGCCCAGCGGCCGCGTTTACCACATCAAGCACATGCCGCCGAAAGAGGATGGCAAGGACGACGAGACGGGCGAGCCCCTGATCCAGCGTGAGGACGACAAGGAAGAGACCGTACGTAAGCGTCTCCAGGTCTATCGTGAAGAGACCGAACCGCTGGTGAAGTTCTATCAGGACCTGGAAGCGAAGAACCCGGGTAATGCCCCCCACTATGTCCGGATCGAGGGTGTGGGTTCCACCGAGTCCATCCGTGACCGGATCATTTCCACCCTGAAGGGCTGATGCCTGCCATGACCCGGCTGCTCGCTGTGGATACCAGTGCTGGCCGGGGCTCCGTTGCCCTCCTTGACGGGGGCAGCGTGCTCACCGATTACAGCGATGAACCCCGGTCCCACACCCGCCGGCTGGAGCCCATGGTCAATGGCCTTCTGGCTCAGTCCGGGCTGCGGCTGGGGGATCTGGATGCATTGGCCTTCGGCGCCGGCCCGGGATCGTTCACGGGCCTGAGGGTGACCGCCGGGCTGGTTCAGGGGCTGGCTTTCGGGCTCCAGCTGCCGGTGGTGCCGGTGTCGTCACTGCGGGCCATGGCCCATGCCGTGCATGGGCGGTTGGACGCACCCGCAGAGGTCGCCGTGGCCCGGGATGCCCGTATGGGGGAGCTCTACTGGGGGCTCTATCGGGTGACGCCGGAGGCAGCGGTGGAACCGCTGCTGCCCGATTCACTGGTTTCTCCCGCGGCACTGTCGCTGCCTGAGACGACCGGTGTCTGGCTGGGCGTCGGTGATGGCTGGCTTCTGCGGGAAGCGATTCCGGACCCCGTGCTTGCGCGCATGGAGACAATCATGCCCGACGTGATGCCGGAAGCCGGTGCGATTGCCTGCCTGGCTGAGACCCTGCTGCACCAGGGCGAATGGGTTGGGGCAGAAGCGGTCCAGCCGGTCTACCTGCGGGACGATGTGGCCTGGCAGACCAGCGCCTGAGCAGAGTGGGCGATCAGTGATTATACTGTTACCCGGTTCTCCTTTTTTCGATTCTGACGGGCATTGATCCAATGGTCGGTGGTATCTCCGGAAACAGCCCCCTGCCGCTCGCACCGGATCCGGCACGGCGGCCTGACGGTCCCGGGCGGGAAGCACCCCGCGCGGAACCCCTCAATGAGGCCCGCAGTGCCCCCCGCGAAGACAGCGGTCAGGCGCGCACCCGGCGTGCTGAGGCCGTGGCCGAGCCGGAGGTTGTGCGTCCCCGCCGCAGTCCGGATACAGACAGTCTCCCTCTCCGGAATCAGGAAGCACTCAGCGCCTATGATCGTATCGGCAGTGCCGCCGTGGCGGAGGACGTGGAGCTGGTCGGCGTGGACATCCGGATCTGATGGGGGCTGAGCTTCAGGTGGCGGCTGCCGGGCCGGAATGGCTCCCGGTTGCGGCCGAAGTGGCGCAGCGGCTGGGGCTCGAGTGTCTGCCCGAACCGGTGGACAGACCGGCGGAACTGGCCAGCCCCGCGTTGCTGGTGCTGGTTTCCGGTGAGGGCATCAGTCTTCAGGCGACCGGAAAGAAGGCGCCGGGCCCGGTGCGGGTGGACTGGGTGCACGGGCGCAGCGGTCACCGCCGCCGCCAGGGCGGCGCCGAACTGCTGGTCAAGGCCATTGGCGTGGGGCGGGCTTCAAGGCCACTCCGGATCCTGGATGCCACCGCCGGGCTGGGTGAGGATGCGCTGGTATTGGCCGGTTTCGACTGTGAGCTGGTGCTGTTCGAACGCTCACCGGTGATCGCCGAGCTGCTTGCCGATGGTATGGCCCGGGCGGCACATGAACCGGCGCTGTCGGATCGACTCGCGCGCATGCAGCTGGAACGTGGTGACGCCACCCACTGGCTTGCGGCGCATCCCGAGGCTGTGGATGTGGTCTACCTGGATCCGATGTTTCCGGAGAAGCGCAACAGTGCCGCGGTGCGCAAGGAAATGCAGCTGGCCAGGAGCGTGGTCGGTGATGACGGGGATGCCGCCTTACTGCTGGAGACGGGCCTGGCCGCCGCGCGTCACCGTGTGGTGGTCAAGCGCCCGCGCCGGGCGGACCCGCTGCCCGGGCCGGAACCCGCCACCTCAGTTGAGGGCCGCAGCAGCCGGTTTGACGTCTACAGCCGCCGGGCCCTTCCGTAGCAAGCCGTCAGGACTGGCCCGTTTCGGGAAGATCCGCGCTTTTGACGCCCGGCATGGGAACACTCACATTCGTCACCTGCAGGATCGACTGGCGGAGCTCCGAGCTCAGCACCAGGCGGGCCTCTTCAGCCACTTCCTCCAGCCCCGAGCGCCAGGCCAGCCGGCCATCCTCATCCGTGGTCAGGATGCCGTTGGTCCGCAGGTTGGCAATGAAGTTCCGGAACAGGGTCTTGTCGAAGAATTCCGGCGCGCTCAGCCCGAACAGCACGGATACACGCTCGGCCAGCAGCGTGGACTGTTCCTCCAGCTCTTCCGGTGTCAGGGTGTTGGGCCCGAAGCGCTGCAGTATGGCGATGCTCAGGTAGTAGCGCTGCAGGGTCTGGATCATGCCGTTGGAGAGCACCCCGAGCCGGACGGCATCCGCCGTGCCGGGTTCCGGCCGGTGCAGGAGGCTGCCTTCACTGATGAGAAGCCCTTCCTCCACCAGCCGGTCGATCCAGGTATCCAGCACGTCGTCGATGCTTTCCGTGGGCCAGCGCAGGAAGAGCTCTGACTGGATGTAGGGATAGATAGCGCGCGCCAGGAACACCAGGCGTTCACGCTCCAGTGAGCTGTTGTTCTGGAACAGGCTGGCCAGCAGTGCGGGAATCGCGAACAGGTGCTGGACGTTGTTGCGGTAGTAGGTCATCAGAACCGCGTGCCGCCCCTCGAGCATGATGATGTCGCCCAGCTTCTGCTTGCGCCGGACAATCAGCCCCATGGTCTCGTTGTAGGCGATCCAGTCCTCGCCGGAGCCTTCAGGGAAGGTCATGCGGTCGCTGTAGGGCTGCTTGTGGAGCAGGTTGCACAGGTCTTCCATCAGCCGGGCCAGCAGCTGTTCGTCCATGGCCAGGCGGTCGGTCGCCAGCATGACAGTGGCCAGCAGGTTGACCGGGTTCAGGGCGGCCGCTTCGTTGAGGTTCGTCACGGTGCGCCGGGCCAGGGTGTTGACCACGTCCGGCAGCCACTCAGGGCGGGATTCCTCGTCATACGACTGTTCACGCCACTGCGGCTGCTTTTCGTCCAGAACGCCGGCCAGCTCAATGGGTTCACCGAAGTTGACCGACACCTGGCCGAAGGAACGCCGCAGGTTGCGTACCGAGCTGATCAGGCCCAGGAGCCCTTCCTTTTTCTTCCTGGTGCCCTGGAGTTCGCCCAGGTAGGAACGGCCTTCCAGCACCTTCTCGTAGCCGAAGTAGACCGGTACGAACACGATGGGCTTGCGCGGATCGCGCAGGAAGCTGCGGACCGTCATCGACAGCATGCCCGGGCGCGGCTGCAGGGTGCGACCGGTGCGGCTGCGCCCGCCTTCCACGAAATATTCCACCGAGAAGCCGCGGGTGAACATCACGTGCATGTATTCATTGAATACCGCCGAATACAGCGGGTTGTCGCGGAAGCTTCGGCGCATGAAAAAGGCCCCGCCCCGGCGCAGCAGCGGGCCCACAATGGGCATGTTCAGGTTGATTCCCGCCGCGATGTGCGGCGGCATGAGGCCGTTCTTGTAGAGGACGAACGACAGCAGCAGGTAGTCGATGTGGGAGCGGTGGCAGGGCACATAGACAACGGCGTTATCCCGCGCCGCTTCCTGCGCGGTTTCGATGTTGTTCACCCGGATACCGTCGTAGAGTCGGTTCCAGAGCCAGCCCAGGACGACTTCGAGAAAGCGGATGGTGACCATCGAGAAGTTCGAGGCGATCTCGTGGGCGTACTTGAGGGCCCGCTCCTTCGCCCGTGCCTGGTGAATGTCCTCGTGCTCCGCTGTCTCGCGGATGGCGTCCTTCACCGGCTGGCTTCGCACCAGTGAGTTCACCAGTGTGCGCCGGTGGGAGAGGTCGGGGCCGATCACGGCCTGGCGGACGCGCCGGAAGTGCACCCGCAGGATGCGCGCCAGTTTGCGCTGGGCCACGGACTCGCTGCGCGCTTCACTGACGGCTTCCTGGAGTGACAGTGGCCGGTTGAACTGGACAAACAGATTCCGGCCATGCATGAGGATGGTGAAGAATTTCTGCAGTGGGCCGGTGACGGACCAGCTGTCCGAGAGCATGATCTTGAGCAGGGACTTCTCCTTGTCCGGCGAACGGCCCCAGAACAGGGAGACGGGTACAATCTGGACATCCTTGCCGGTACGGCATCCCTGGGTGACCAGCGCCTCGAAGCGTTCCGTGGGAACCGGTGTCTGGCGGAGCCGGCGGAGACCACCCCGGCGCTGGTAGAGAAAGAACAAGGAATGCTTCAGGCCCTCGCCCAGGGGCAGCGGTCGCTCGGCCCGGGGCAGACCGGCGCGCTTGAGTTCCTCTTCCAGCACCAGCCGGCTCGACAGGGAGCTGTACTGCAGCACGTAGCAGACGGGCTTTTCCGGATCCAGTCCGAGCTGCTCCCGGTCGGCACCCAGAACACGGCTGCGCACCCACAGGTAGATGAGTCTTCGCAGAAGGGTCAGGATCAGGTTTCCGGGGCCTTTCAGGAACGCCATGCCTACTCCGTTCGGGGTCCGTGGTCGAGTCGGGGACAAGTTTACGCCTCGCGGGGCAGTCGGCAAAGTCCCGTTGCTTGCCGCCATGGCAGGGGCTGATTATAGTGCCCTGCATGGACACTCTGACCGACTTCGTTGCCGATCCCTGGGCGGTTGCCACTCCGGAACGTGAGCGCGTGGCCGTTTTCAGTGACGGGCTGGACCTCTATCCTGCTGCGGAAGGGGGGCTCTTCCACAGTACTACTGCGCTTCCAGACAGTGTCGGGGAGCTGCTGCCCGTGGGCTGTCTGGGCCGGGACCGGCTGTACGTGGCGCGTGCCAGCGGCGTTGAGGGGCAGAGTCTGCGTTCGGTCTATCCCAACGCCTCGCCGGCCGAGCGGGCTGCCCTCGGCGCGGCCCGGCAGCGGCTCCAGTGGGTGCGGGATCATGCCTTCTGTGGCCGCTGCGGGGGTCCCACCCAGTGGTATGAGCACGAATACACGCTCTACTGTGCTCACTGTGATCACCGCCACTACCCGCGGGTCTCGCCCTGCGTGATCGTGGCTGTCCACGACGGGGACTGGCTGCTGCTTGGTCGCAGCCCCCGCCACCCACCGGACCTGTGGACCCTGATTGCCGGTTTCATCGAGCCGGGAGAGTCAGCTGAAGCGGCGGTAGCACGGGAGGTCCACGAGGAGACCGGCGTTCAGCTGGCGGACGTCCGCTATCACGGTTCCGAAAGCTGGCCGTTTCCCCATCAGCTGATGCTCGGTTACAGCGCCCGGTTCGCAGGCGGCCCATTACGTCGCGCCGAGGATGAGCTGGTGGCACTGGAGTGGTTCCACCGGGATTCGCTGCCCAGGGTTCCGGGAGATTGGACCATTGCCGGGCGGTTGATACAGGCCTTCAGCCAGGGGCGTGCCTGATGCACCAGAGCTGTCCCCGGATCCTGCTGTTTGACAGCGGCATCGGCGGGCTCAGTATCGCGGATGCGATCCGTCTCCGGCTGCCTGATGCGGACATGGTCTATGCCGGAGACAATGCCGGCTTCCCCTATGGGGATCTGCCGGAGCATGAGGTGGTGGCACGCTGTGTGGCTCTGGTGGAGAAGGCACTGGCCCGGTGGCCCTGTGATCTGGTGGTAGTGGCCTGTAATACCGCCAGCACCGTCGTGCTGCCCATGCTGCGCTCCCGGCTTCGCCTGCCGGTGGTTGGTGTTGTGCCGGCCATCAAACCCGCCGCAGCACTGAGCCGCAACCGGCGGCTGGGGGTTCTGGCAACGCCGGCCACCGTGGATCGGCCCTATCTGGCGTCGCTGATTGATGAATACGCCGCGGATTGCACGGTGCTGAGGCTGGGCAGTTCCGAGCTGGTCCGGATTGCGGAAATGGGGCTGGCGCAGGGGTGGGTGGACGATGAACAGGTCCGCGCCATACTGCAGCCCCTGGCGGCTGGCGATCCGGATACGGTGGTGCTCGGGTGCACGCATTTCCCCCTGATCCGGGAGGCACTGGCGCGGGCCATGCCGGGCGTGAGGCATTGGGTGGATTCCGGGGATGCCATTGCCCGACGGGTCGTTCAGCTTCTGGATGAGACTACAGGCGATGGAACCGGCACCGGACAGGGGAGCAGCACTTTCCTGTTCACCGCGGAGCCCCCGGCGGGGCTCCGGCACTGGCTGGAAGTAAGCCAGCCCGGCACCCGCGGGGGCGGCCCTCAGATCAGCCGCGTCAACCTGAATACCGCCAGAAACTCCAGCATCGGCAGCGCGGGCTTGTGGCAGCAGTAGGTTCTCTCGATCTCACCCCGGAACCGTGACTTCGTGAACTCCAGTCCCCTGAAGTTGTAGAAGCGGTTGCCGTGCCTGTACACGCCCCGGCAGAGACTCTTGAGAATGCGGCTTTCCTGCGGTTCCGTTTCCTCGGATAGGTGCAGGGGGATCAGACCCAGATCGAGACGTGGCACACCTTCCGCCTGGAAGGTTTCCATGGCGTGCGCCATGATGGTGTAGAAAATCCCCTGCCGGAAATTGGCATTGGCCCTCGAGATGTTCGGGACGTAGCTGACGATCTCATTGCGCTCGTAGACCGGGTCGAAGTAGATGAACCCAACGGCCTTACCGTCCTGATAGGCATAGAAGTGGCGTTCGTTCTCCCGGTATTCCATGTCCATGGGCCGGATCAGGAAGCGGATCTCCTGGCGCTTGCACTGGCGGGTGCGGATCCAGGCGTCCGAGATTTCGCGGGTATGGTCATCACTGAACCGTTCCTGGACGGTGATGCCGGCTTCCCGCGCCTGATTGAGGGCGGTGCGGATGACCTGTTTCTTCTTGCCCTTGAGCGACCACTGGCTCAGGTCCACCCGCGATTCCGCACCAAACTGCGTACCGTAATAACCGAAGCGTTCGTGCAGGACTTCCATAACCGGGCGGGAGACCTGTACGTAGCAGACGTTCGAAACCCGGCGCTCAAACCGTGAAAGCATCAGCTCCCGGTCTTCCGGAGCACAGACCGGATCCGAGAGCACGAAGTTCAGCCCCCATTTCTTCATGTAGCCGATGTAGCCAACACCGGGCACATCGAAGTAGTGCATGCCGGGCTGCAGTGTCGAGAACGACTGCGAGTGGGAGCCGTACTGCTTGAGCAGTGCCACCCGCTCGGAGAAGCTTATGGGACCTTCCGGGATGTCCCGGAATCCGTCGAGCACCAGGGTCTGCTGCGTCATGGCTGGACTCCTTATTGTTATACGTGCTTCCTCAGCCGCGCTTCTCGGCAAGAATTGACCAGTAGCAATGGATGTTCAGCAGTGAGAAGCGTTTCTTGTCGCGGATTTCCAGGCCCAGACTTTCCAGATAGGCCGGGTAGTTGTAGATGCCGTGAAAGGCGTTGTCGGTGAACAGCCAGAAGAAACAGGCGGCGATGTACCAGTAGCCTTTCTTGAACAGGCGGGCCAGGGGGTTGCCGCTGGGGTAGATGAAATCCCCCACCACCAGCTGGGCCCGGGGTTTGCCGAGACTGACCAGGTGGCGCAGGACCTCGATCATGGTCGGGCGGTCGAACACATTCAGGAAGAAATTGGCGACCACCATATCGTACTGTTCGTACTCGGTGACCTTCATGATGTCGTCGTGGACCGTCCGGACATGGAGGTGGGGCGCCTCTCTGGCCAGCAGTTCCCGGAACCTGTTGAGCATGGTTTCCGATACATCCACAACCGTAACGTCGGCGCCGAGTTCGGCCGCGTGCAGGGCGTCCCGGCCGTGGCCAACACCGGCTACGAGGACACGATCCCCGGGACTGACATTCCCGGAATGGAGCATGGCCGTCTTGCACTCATCGATGCTCCTGCCGCTGTAGACGCTGCTCAGGAAATCATAAACGGGGCCGACGATTCTGTATTTGTCCTGCATGGTCCGCACTGCCAGTCCTGAATGGGGTTTTGGAGGCCGTTCCGGCCACCGGATTCAGGAACCATGCTATACACATCCGGCCAGGGTCTCTGTGGAACAGACCGCAGTTTCCGGTTGCACGAGTTAACGAAAAAACCAAAAAATGCAACTTGAATCATATATCTGATCTGATCGTTCGACAACTGGGCGCGAAGTTCTGATGTTTCCGGCATTGATTGTTCCGGAAGGCCGGGGCCGGATAGCCGTCGTCGGGTAAGGGAAAGGTCGTGTGCCGGTCAGATAACGCTGTAGTACACCGGTTCCGGTGAGGCGTCCGAGAGTGCGAGTTCGTCCCTGGGCCGGGCCTCACTGAAGTAATGGCCCTGGACACTGTCGCAGCCGAGTTCGCGCAGGTAGGCGAGCTGGTCCCGGGTTTCCACACCCTCGGCCACGATATCGAGCTGGAGTCCGCGGGCCATGGCGGTAATGGCGTTGACAATGCAGGCGCCTTCCTCGCCGTGACGGATGCTGCGCACGAAGCTCTGATCCACCTTGAGCGTGTGGATCGGCAACCGGTGGAGGTAGTTGAGGGAGGAATAGCCAGTACCGAAATCATCGATAGCGATCCGGATGCCGTAGCTTGAGAGCTGGTCCAGCTTGAGGCTGATCTGCTCCAGATCGCTGATGATCATGTTCTCGGTGATCTCGATCTCCAGGCGCTCGGGAGGCAGGTCATAGTGCTCCAGCCTCTGGAGTAGAAGATCCACAAATCGAGGATGCTCCACCTGCATGGGGGAGAAGTTGACCGACAGCCGGACATCCTCTTCCGTATTCTTCAGCCATGAACCCATCTCGCGGCAGGCCGTGGCCAGAACCCATTCACTGAGATCACCGATCAGGCGGGTCTCCTCGGCCAGTGGCAGGAATTCCCCCGGCTGCAGCAGGCCACGCGTGGGATGCTGCCAGCGTACCAGAGCCTCAAGTCCGCGACAGAGCCCGGTGCGCAGGCAGATCTGGGGCTGGTAGAAGACCCGCAGTTCACCCGCCTGGAGGGCGCGACGCAGGTCGCGCTCCATACCGAGGCGGTGGGTGGTGTTCACGCTCATGGATTCCGAGAAGAACTGGTAGCCATCCTTGCCCCGGCCCTTGACGTGGTACATGGCCACATCCGCCTGCTGGATCAGTTCCTCAAGCTTGCTTCCTGACTCGGGGTAGAGGGCAATGCCGATGCTGACGCCTACATAGACTTCGTGCTCACCGAGCTTGAACGGGCTCCTGAGCGCCTCCATCAGCTTGCGGGCGATGGTGCGGGCGTCGTCGGCGTGCCGGATCTCGGGCAGCAGCAGGGTGAATTCGTCGCCGCCAAAGCGTGACAGGGTGTCCCCCTGGCGCAGGCAGCCCTCAAGGCGCTGCGTCACGGCCTGCAGCAGCCGGTCGCCCATGGCATGGCCGAGGCTGTCATTCACCACCTTGAAGCGGTCCAGATCGATGAACATGACCGCCAGCTTCTGGTTGTTGCGCTCCGCCTGGGAAATGCTCAGGCCCAGACGGTCCTTGAACAGGGCCCGGTTGGGCAACCGGGTGAGCAGGTCGTGATAGGCCTGGAAGTTGATGAAGGCCTCGGCTTCCTTGCGTTCGGTGATGTCGCGGGCCGTTCCGTAGATCTGGAAGGCGGCCTCACCGGGGGCGCCGGATTCGTCCTCCATGGGGAACGCGGTGATCTCGAAATGCCGGTTGCCTCGCGCACTGCCACGGGATTTGAGTCTGAGCTCGATGGTCCGCGGGTTGTCGGCGCTGATGGTGGGGTCCCGGAAGGCCCAGTCCACCCGGCCCACATCCTGCTCTTCGATCAGGTGGCGGATATGCCGGCCTTCAAGGTCTTCTGGGCGGTAGCCGAGCAGGGATTCCACCTTGCTGTTGAGGAACCGGAAGTGGCCGTTGCGGTCCAGGATGAACACGATGTCCGGTGAACTGTTCACGATGCAGCGGTGCAGCTGCTCGGACTGGCGCAGCTGTGTCTGAGCCTCCTGGTGACACTGTTCCAGCTGCCGCGTCTCCAGCACGCTTTCGACAGTTGCGGTCAGTTCCTCACTGTCGTAGGGCTTGCGTAGATAGTCATAGGCACCGCGCCGCAGGGCACGGCTGATGGCATTGAAGGAGGTGTCGCCGCTGATGACCACCACGGCGCTATCGATGCCGCGACGGTCCAGAAACGCCATGACCTCATGCCCGCTGATATCCGGCAGGCGGAGATCCAGCAGTACAAGCTCATACCGGCCCCTGCCGAGTTTCTGGCAGGCATCATTGCCGTTGAAGGCGGTCTCCGGGTGGTAGCCCTGGTGTGCGAGCAGGTTATGGAGGCTGCTGCAGACCGCTGTGTCGTCATCGACGATGAGCAGAGGCGTCCCGGCTGTTTCAACCTTGTTATCGTTATTATCTGGATCCATGACGGAAGACGGCCCGATCGGATTCAGGGTTCAAGTCTAGCCGGTGATGGACGATTGTGCGCCCTGCCTCTCCGAAACTTTGAACCCGGTCTCACTTTTTATGCTAGGAAGCCTAATCCATTTGTCCGGGAAATGAAAGATTTGTAGCTGTCAGTTCAGCATGCACTCCAACAAACACGCCGAACAGTCTGGTTGTGCCCCTGCTTCAGTGCGGGGCGGGACTGTCCCGGACTGGTCAGCCGGCGTACAATGATCCGATGCGGTTGGCAGTATCTGCGGTGTCGGAATGAATCATAACAACAGCTCCAGCGCAGTTGACCGCCCGGAATCCGGTTCCCGGGTCCCGCTCACCCTCGCGATCACCGGGGGCAAGGGTGGTGTGGGCAAGACCCAGGTGGCTCTCAACCTGGCTCTGGTCCTGGCGCGCCAGGGCTATCGTACGCTGCTTCTGGACGGCGATGTGGAACTCGCCAACGTGAACGTGATGCTGGGGGTCTATCCCGGCATGACGCTGGAGCACGTGGTGCTGGGGGAGCGGACCCTGGATGAGGTGCTGCTACCGGTCACCGAGAATCTGGATCTGCTGCCAGGAGCATCCGGGGTGCCGGGGTGCCTGGAGCTGGACAGCGCACGGCGCGAAGATTTCCTGGCGCAGCTCAGGACGCTTGAGCAGGGCTATGACCGTGTCATCATCGATACCGCTGCTGGCCTGAGCACTCCCGCGCTGCACATGGTCGCCGCCTCCCATCTGGCGACGCTTGTGATCACGCCGGATCCGACGTCTCTCACCGATGCGTTCTCCCTGGTCAAGGTGCTTCACCGCAAGGGATACCGGCGCACGCCCAGTGTCATCGTCAACATGGCACGGGGAGCTACCGAGGCACAGACCGTCTACCGCCGTTTTTCGACCGCTGTCTCCCGGTATATCGGCGTCCAGCTGCACTATCTGGGCGCCATCTGGCGGGACGAGACCATAGCCCAGTCCATCAGCACCCAGCGTCCCGTCGCGATGATGGATGACAGTGACCCTTCCTGCCGCCAGTTCTGGACTCTGGCCGACATGCTGGCGGTGCGCTGCTCCCAGGGCGTCGCGCCGGCCAATGGGTTTGCCCGGTATTGGGGACGGCTGGTCCGCCGGCGCCACCAGCAGCGCAGTGAACAGCAGCCACAGAAGGCGGTGGCGACTGGCAGTAACCGTGAATGGCTTGCCTCACTGGGTGAGCGCCTGCACCGTTCCCAGGGCGATCCGCTGAGCCGGTACCGTCTGATTACCGGGATACTCGAGACCCTCGGGGAGTCCGTGGACGAGGATGCGGTGGAAGCGCTCCAGACGGGCCTGGCGGCGATGAACTGGGAAGAAGCTCCGGTCACGGTGCGGCGGGCCGCCTCCGAACATTTCCGGCAGCTGGCGCGGGTTGTGGCTCCGCCAGAGGGGCTGCGGCCGGAGGAGGGCAGGGCGCTGGGCGCCGGGGCGGACGCCTCGGGAGAGCCGGCTACGGAAGACTCTGGTCCGGGGTAACCATCCCTTTACTGATTGCGGGAAAGCGATCACGTTTCAGGGGGTGATCAGATCCTGCTCAATGTTACACTCAGGTCTTGACCGCAACCCCGAGACTCACTTTCAGGGAGGTGACCATGGAATCGGAACAGGCCAATGCCGCAGCCAGTGAGTCCAGTGTGCTCGGTGAACTCCAGGGCAAACGGGTACTGATCACGGGTGTGACGGGGTTCGTCGGCAAGGTGGTGCTGGAGAAACTGATCCGTGCGGTGCCGGACATCGGTGGCATAACGCTGCTGATACGCGGCAATCGGCGTCATGGCACCGCTAGCGAACGGTTTGCAAACGAAGTGGCGACCGCCTCCGTCTTTGACCGGCTGCGTGTGGACGAGCCGGAGCGGCTGGATACCTTTCTGGACAGCCGGATCCAGTGCGTGACCGGCGAGATTACGGAACCCTGCTTTGGCATGACCCGCGCCCGCTTCCAGGAACTGGCGGCGGAAACCGACGGTGTCATCAATGTGGCTGCGAGCGTGGACTTCCGTGAGCCGCTGGACCAGGCCCTGGCGATCAACGCGCTGAGCCTGCGTAATGTCACCGAGTTTGTGCAGGAGGCCGGGGACATACCACTGGTGCAGGTTTCCACCTGCTACGTGAACGGCTACAACCGTGGCCACCGCCACGAGGAGCTGGTCACACCCGCCGGTCGGGGGATCACCCGGGACCCGGACGGGACCTGCCGTGTCGAGGATCTGATCGTCACCCTCCAGGATCGTATTGCGGATCTGCGCAGCCGCTACAGCGGGCAGAAACTCCAGGAGGAACTGGTCAATCTCGGGATCCGGGAGGCCAACCGTCTTGGTTGGAACGACACCTATACCCTGACCAAGTGGATCGGCGAGCAGCTCCTGGCCCGCAACCTGCGTGGTGGCTCGGTAACCATTCTGCGCCCCTCGATTGTTGAGAGCACACTGGAGGAACCGGTACCCGGCTGGGTCGAGGGTGTGAAGGTGGCGGATGCCGTCATCATGGCCTATGCCCGGGGCAACGTCATGTTCTTCCCCGGGCGCCGGCGGGGCGTGATCGACGTCATCCCGGCGGATCTCGTGGCCAATGGCATCATCCTCTCGCTGGCGGAACAGTTGCAATCGCCGGGTCGGCAGCGCATCTACCAGTGCTGCAGTGGCTCATCCAACCCGCTGCGGCTGGATGAGTTCATCAACCATGTCATGACGGAAGCCAGGGAAAACCATCAGGCCTATGACCACCTGTTCTACCAGAAACCGAAGCTGCCTTTCCTGGCTGTGAACCGGCGCCTGTTCAATACCGTCAGCTGGGGTGCCGGTATTCCGGTCAATGCGGTCCGCCGGGGGCTTCAGTGGCTGGGTCGTGATGCCGAGCTGAAAACGGTAGAGCATTTCCAGACGACCATGAAACTGGCTACAACTTTCGGTTTCTATTCCTGCCCGGACTACACCTTCCATAATGACCGGCTGCTGGAGATGGCGCAGCGGATGGGGGATGAGGACCGCCGCCTCTTTCCCGTGGATGCGCGGCGTATCAACTGGCGCCGCTATATCCGCAGTGTGCACCTGGCCGGCCTTAACGGGTATGCCCTGAAGGAACGCAAACTCTACCGGATGAAACAGCGCCGCAACCGCCGGCGCGTTGCCTGATTGAACGGCGCTGGTGGCAAGCGCCGTTCAGCTGTCATACAGTCATGGTATCCCCCACCGAAGGAGAACCGCCATGGCTGCGGACAGTGTCTATCCCATCAGTGATTCCATGAAGAACGCCCATATCAACAGGGAGCAGTACGAAGCCATGTACCGGGAATCCATTGGGGATCCTGATGGTTTCTGGGGCAGGCATGGTAAGCGCATCGACTGGATGCGCCCCTACACGAAAGTCAAGAACACCAGTTTTGACCGCAATAACCTCAGTATCCGCTGGTTTGAGGACGGCACCCTCAACGCCTCGGTCAACTGCCTGGACCGCCATCTGGCGGACAAAGGCGATCAGACGGCGATCATCTTCGAGGGGGACGAGCCCGATGTCTCCCGTTATGTGAGCTACCGCGAACTGCACGAAAAGACCTGCCGCTTTGCCAATGCCCTGAAAGGCCTGGGCGTGAAAAAGGGGGACGTGGTGACCCTCTACATGCCCATGATCGTGGAAACCGCTGTGGCCATGCTGGCCTGCGCCCGCATCGGCGCCATCCATTCGGTGGTTTTCGCGGGTTTTTCTCCCGAGGCGCTCGCGGCACGCATCGGCAACGGTGGCTCCCGCTTCGTGATCACCGCGGACGAGGGCGTTCGGGGTGGCAGGCGCATTCCCCTCAAGAGCAATGTGGACCAGGCGCTGGAGGAGCCGGCGGCCAATGTGGTCGAACGCGTCGTCGTGCTGGGTTATACCGGTGGTGCCATGCAGTGGCATGACAGCCGTGATGTGGATTTCAACGGCCTTATGGAAGAGGCGGAACCCTGGTGTGAGCCCGAGGAGATGAACGCCGAGGATCCGCTGTTCATGCTCTACACCTCCGGTTCAACCGGGGCCCCCAAGGGGGTGCTCCACACCACCGGGGGCTACATGGTCTACACCAGCATCACCCACGAGTACGTGTTCGACTACCGCCCGGGGGATGTGTTCTGGTGCACCGCCGACGTGGGCTGGATCACCGGGCACAGTTACACGCTGTACGGCCCACTGGCGAACGGCGCCACGACCCTGCTTTATGAGGGCATCCCCACCTACCCGGATGAATCCCGTCTCGGGCGGATCGTCGACAAACACCAGGTGGCGACGCTCTATACCGCCCCCACGGGCATCCGTGCGCTCATGGCGGGCGGTGATCATGTGATGGATGGAACCTCCCGGGCCAGCCTGAGACTGCTGGGAACCGCCGGTGAGCCCATCAACCCGCAGGCCTGGGAATGGTTCTACCGGGTGATCGGTAACGAGCAGGCACCGATCGTGGACACCTGGTGGCAGACCGAGACCGGTGGGGTGATGATCGGGCCATTGCCCGGGGCGATGGACCTCAAGCCCGGTTCGGCCACCCGTCCCTTCTTCGGGGTTCAGCCCGCGCTCTTCGACAGCGAGGGTAATGAACTGGAGGGCGCCACAGGCGGCAATCTGGTCATCAAGGACAGCTGGCCCGCCCAGATGCGCACCATCTTCGGGGACCATGAACGCTTCATCAAGACCTACTTCAGCACCTATGACGGCGTTTACTTCACCGGTGACGGCGCCAAGCGCGACGAGGATGGCGACTACTGGATCACCGGCCGTGTCGATGACGTGCTCAATGTCTCCGGCCACCGGCTGGGTACCGCGGAAGTGGAGAGTGCTCTGGTGGCCCATGACAAGGTGGCCGAGGCGGCGGTTGTGGGGTATCCGCATGACGTCAAGGGTGAGGGGATCTACGTTTACGTCACGCTCATGAAGGGGGAGGAACCCACGGATGCGCTGCGTGATGAGCTGGTGCAGTGGGTGCGCCAGCGGATCGGCCCCATTGCCACGCCGGATGTGATCCAGTGGGCGCCGGGGCTGCCCAAGACCCGCTCGGGTAAGATCATGCGCCGTATTCTGCGCAAGATCGCCTCCAACGAGACGGACAATCTGGGCGATACATCGACTCTGGCTGACCCGGGCGTGGTGGATGAGCTCATGGAGTACCGGGCTTTCCGCTGAATGCAGTGCAGTACCTGCCGCAGCTGGAGCCCCTTGCCATGGATGTTTTCCAGCGTTGTCTGGACAGCCTCTGATGGTTATGTCTTCTGTTGTTGCAACCAGCGGTCCAGCTGGTTGCCGAAGGCCTGCTTCTCACGCTGACCAAGTGGGGGCGGGCCACCGCTCTGGATGCCGCTGGCGCGCATGGTGTCCATGAAGTCGCGCATGTTCAGGCGGCTGCGGATGCTGTCACGGGTGTAGAGCTCGCCGCGGGGGTTCAGGGCGGTTGCGCCCTTCTCCATGGCCTCTGCAGCCAGCGGGATGTCGGCGGTGATCAACAGGTCGCCGGATTCGATAAGACGCACGATCTCATTATCCGCTTCGTCATAGCCGGAGCGCACCTGCATGTGTTCGATGCTGGGCAGTGAAGGAGCAGGAATCGGTTGGTTGGCCACCAGGACCAGCCGCATGCCGGTCCGCTTCACCGCCCGGTAGAGAATCTCCCGTATGGGCACGGGGCAGGCGTCGGCATCCACCCAGATCGTCATACCGCCATCTCCTTTGCGCGTTTGACCGCAGCCGGGGCCCTGGCTGCCAGCAGGACACAGCCCGTTGAACAGGCTGCCATGACCAGCACGATCGGCACCAGTGAGCCGCCGCTGATGGCGGCTGAACCCGCACTGATGAGACCCGCAATGGTGAACTGGGAGGCGCCCAGCATTGCCGAGGCGGTGCCGCCCAGCCGCGGGAAGAATTCCAGTGCATTCGCCATGTTGTTGGGAACCAGGGCTCCCATGCAGCCCGTGGCCACAATGATGCAGGCGGCCACCGCCCAGTAGGGGGCACCGGCCAGGGCACAGGCCACCAGGAGTGCGATAGCTGTGGCCTGGATGAACACATAGACCCGCAACAGGAGGACCCCCTGGAAGTGCAGCAGCAGCCGTCGATTGACCAGGCTGAAGACGGCCATGGCCCCTATGTTGGCGGCGAAGAGCGCCGAAAAGAGAGTGTTGGAGAGGCCGAACCATTCCTGGTAGATGAAGGAGGCGTTGGTGATGAACACCAGCATAGCGCTGAAAGCCAGGGCCTGGAGCGCGACGAAGCGCATGGTGGCAGGATGCCTGAGTACCAGCAGGTAGTTGGTGACCAGTGTATGCACGGGCGTACGATCGCGTTGCCTGGGCGTGAGCCGCCGGAACAGCGCAAAGTGCAGCAGCAGTGCAAGCAGCGCTGCATAGCCCGCGAGCATGACGAAGATGGTTTGCCAGCCGCTGAGCGTCAGAAGCAGGGTTCCAAGGGACGGCGCCGCCGCCGGCGCAATGAACATGATGAGCCCAATGAGCCCGAACAGCCTCGCTGAATCCGCGCCCTCCGCCTGGTCCCGCACCAGTGCTGGTACGGAGACGGCGCAGAGCGCGCCCCCGACGCCCTGGCTGGCGCGCCAGGCGAGCATTTCCGTCAGGGAGCCGGCCTGGGCAACCATCAGGGCTGAGCCTGCGAATAACGCCAACCCACTGAACAGGATGCGCTGCCGGCCATACCGATCTGAGAGAGGGCCGCCGACCAGCTGGGCCAGCCCGAGAGTCGCAACGTAGGCGCTCAGGGTGAGTCCCACGTCCGCATTCTCAGTGCCGAACTCCCGCGCGATGGTTGGAAACGCGGGCAGGTAGGCATCCAGTGCCAGGGGGCCCAGGGCCACGGTCATCCCCAGCAGAATGGCCAGCTGCATCTGTGGCATGCAAAGGGTCTCCGGATCAAAACGGCCATTCTAGCACTGGTAAGAAAGCAGTGCTTAGGGAGCTAATTAGTAGAGGTACGGACGTCAGCCCAGAGCCACCGGGTTGAGCTGCCAGACGGTGTAGTTCAGAGCCACCGCCAGGCTGACCCAGAGCAGGTAGGGCAGCAGCATCAGGCCCGCCAGTCGGTGGGCGCGCAGGAAGCTGATCAGGGTGGCCAGAATCATCAGCCAGAGCAGCACAACAGTGGCGAAGGACCAGGCTCCAAGGTGCCAGACAAAGAACAGCCAGCTCCAGAGCGCATTGGGGACCAGTTGGACCAGGAAAAGCGTTAGTGCCTCGGGCGCGCCGCGGAAACCCGAGCGACGCCAGACGAGCCAGACTGCGACCGCCATCAGGGTATAGAGCGTGGTCCAGGCCGGGCCGAACCAGGCGGCCGGCGGTGCCCAGGCGGGCTGGGTCAATGACTGATAGAACCCGCTGGCGTTGACGGACGCCACGGCGCCAAGGACCGCCACCGCCAGCATGAGGGCAATCCAGGCTGCCAGACCGGCCAGCTGTTTACGTGTTGAAATACGTGCCATGTAAGATCCCCGGCTTCTGTAGTGGACAGGTATTGTGAATCCTATACGCTGGTCAGCGTTCTGACGCTCAACCGCCATAAGGAGACTCTGGATGTTCCACCATGAAATCGAACCCCGGTTCAACGAAACCGATGCGCTGGGCCACATCAGCAACACCGCCTTTCCGGTATGGTTCGAGCAGGCGCGGATGCCGGTTTTCCGGATTTTCCACTCCTCGCTGGATTTTGAGCACTGGCCGCTGATCATTGCGCGGCTGGAGGTTGATCTCAAAGCCCAGAGCTATTGGGGCACGCCTGTGACGATCCGTACCGGCATCGGGAAAATCGGCAATTCCTCGTTCCATGTTGTTCAGGAAGCCTGGCAGGGTGACACTCAGGTAGCCCGGGGCGTTGCCGTTCTGATCCATTTCGATTATGAGACCGAAACTGCATTGGCCATCCCCGACGATATCCGGGAAAAGCTGAATCAGCATCTCGTGGACGCCTGATGGATAATCTGCTGTCATCCCTTCCGAAGACGCTCGACGGCGAGGCATTTGAATCCATTCTTGAGGCGAGCCACGTCCGTATCGAGCGGATTGTCTCAAGAGGCCATACCTCACCAGACTACGGCTGGTACGATCAGGACGAACACGAATGGGTCCTGGTGTTGGAGGGCGCGGGAACTGTGCTGTTTGAGCAGGGCCCGGAGATCCACCTGAAGAAAGGCGACCACCTGACGATCCCCGCCCATTCAAGGCACCGGGTCAGCTGGACTGACCCGGAGACTGTGACGGTCTGGCTGGCGGTGTTCTACCGCTGACAACAGCAGGGCGCGTATTTCGCCTGGCTGGTGAAGCGTCAGCTACCGGATTGAACGCTGCACGTCATCCCCGGAGCCGGCGGGCACCAGAACCAGTCGGCCGGGCTGGACGTCGATACGCAGGTTCATCATACCGAAGAGCCGGGCGCCAGTGTCCGCCTCATCCAGCCGGTAGACCGGGCGTTCGTTAAGGAACTGCGCGGCAATGTCTGACAGGGTCCCGGTCACCGGGGAGAGATCAAACGCGCTGCCGGCGGCTTCCACATGGGTGGACAGCACCTTGAGATTGCGGATGTAAATGGCCTTTTCCTCCGCCTCATAGACCGGCGTGCCCTCGACGCTGAAATTCAGGTCAATGGGAATCCTTGGCGCCTGGAGAACGGCGCGCCCACCGAAATCGACCACTGCCACATCCCGATCTTCCGGGCCAATGGCCACATCGGCGCTGGTCAGTTCCAGTGTGACGGGGAGACCGCGGTCGCTGAGATCCCGGGAAAAATCCGTGATCCGTTCACTGATGTGTTTCTCTACGGTGGACTCATCCACGCTGTAGGGGGAGAAGCTGGCGCAGCCACCGGCGAAGGCCGGCAGCAGCACCAGGAGCAGGGTCTTGGCAATCCGTTTCATCGGAGTCCTTATCTCTGTCACAGGTTCTGTTTCTTCATCCAGGGGATGATGCGCTCAAAGGCTTCCTGGATCCGCTCGCTCGTGGTGGAGAACGAGAACCGGATCGAGTTGGTGCAGTGTTCCCCGAAGGCGTCGCCGGGAACCGCGCAGACTCCGGTCTCCTTGAGCATACGCAGACACAGGTCCGAGGCGTCCACATGATCCGGCAGGTCCGGGAAGATGAAGAAACCGCCATTGGGCTTATAGCCGGTCAGATACGGTGTCTGGTTCACCAGATCGACGATCAGGTCCCGCCGCTCGCGGTAGATCTCGATCATGTCCCGCACGCTCTGCTGGTCGCCCTCCAGGGCTGCCACGCCGGCGAACTGGGCTGGTGTGTTCGCCACCGATGTGGTGAACATATGGTAGCGCCTCAGTTTCTTGATCGCACCCTGGCTGGAGATGATCCAGCCCACACGCAGCCCCGCCATACTGTAGGTCTTCGAGAAGCTGGAGATGCACATCAGGTGGTCCAGATCCGTCCCGCAGCTGAGTACGCTGGAATACTCCTCGTCGTCCAGCACAAGGTGGTCGTAGACCTCGTCACTGAAGACCTGGATGCCCCGGAAGGCGCATTCCTCGACGATCCGTTCAATGGTGGACTTGGGGTAGACCGCCCCTGTCGGATTGTTCGGAGAGTTCAGCACCACCGCGAAGGTACGCATGCTGATGTTCTTGATGATGTCGTCCGGATCGAGCTGATGGCCGTTTTCAGGACGCGTGGGGATGAACTTCACCTCGCCACCGTTCATTCGGATGAGCGGTGCGTACAGCAGAAATGATGGATCCACCACCAGGAACTGGCGCCCGGGCGCGGCGGTGGCTGAGAGCGCCAGGTACATGGCCTCGGTTGCTCCGCTGGTCACCAGGATGTTCTCGGTGGAGAGCTTGCGGCCGTAACGGTTTCCGTAATAGTCACGCAGCGCCACCAGCAGTTCCGGCAGGCCGGCGTCCATGGTATAGCCGGTCTGGCCCGCCTGGATGGAATCCACCATGGCGTCGGTCACGTGCTTGGGGGTAGGCAGGTCCGGCTGGCCGATGGACAGATGGATGACATCATCCATTTCCGCGGCCATGTTGACCATGCGGCGGATGCCCGGCACCGGTATCGCCTGCATCGAGGGATGCCAGCGGGCCTTGGTCTTGCGATAGGTCAGCTTACGCTTGGGCGCGCTCTCGGGTACTGCCTTGCCTGCCGACGTAGCCATTAACCGCTCTCCCATACATCAATGAGTTCAAACAATCGGACATCAACCACAATGGCCAAGATAGGGGTGGAAAGCAAGAACAGGTAAGGGTAATCCCGTAAAGCGAGACTCTGGTGTGGCGCACCCTGAGCATGGCATTACGTGGATTGAGGCTCTACCCTGAGAGGACGCCAATCAGCAGGAGAGCACCATGGCCAGCACCGAGACACGCCCCGTGATCACCGTCCTTACAGCGCCGGACGAGGAGCGTCCGCCGGGGCTGGACCCACTGTTCGAACGGGCCGAGGTCCGTTTTGCCTGGGATGCCGATACCCTGCGACAGACACTGCCGGGTACCCGCATCATGATGGTGACCGATTTCCGCACCGATGCCCTGCGCGAGGCCTGGCCCTCGGCGGAGAGCCTGGAGTGGATCCATGCAACCAGTGCCGGGGTGGATGCGCTGATGTTTCCGGAGCTGGTCAACAGTGGGGTCACCGTTACCAATGCCCAGGGCATCTTTGACCGCAGCATTGCCGAATACGTGCTCTGCACCATCCTGATGTTCGCCAAGGACTTTCCGCACTCGATCCGGCTGCAGATGGCCCACCAGTGGCAGCACCGGGACACCGAGCGGGCTCAGGGATCGCGTGTTCTGGTCGTGGGGGCGGGCTCAATCGGGCGCCAGATCGGGCGCCTGGTGACGGCCGTGGGCATGGAGGCGCACGGTGTGGCCCGCCGGGCCCGCAGTGATGACCCCGATTTCGAGGCCGTCCACGACAATGCCGCGATCCCCGAGCAGCTCGGTCTGGCCGATTACGTGGTGATTGCCGCGCCGCTGACGCCGGCAACGGAGAAACTGTTTGATGCGAAAGCCTTCCAGGCCATGAAGCCGACGGCCCGGCTGATCAACATCGGTCGCGGGCCCATCGTGGATACCCAGGCACTGGTGGAGGCACTGCAGAGCGGCGAAATCGCCGGCGCGGGGCTGGATGTGTTCGAGGAGGAGCCGCTGCCCTCCGACCACCCGCTCTGGGCCATGGAGAATGTGACCATGACCGCCCACATGGCGGGGGATTTCATCGGCTGGAAGAAAGCGCTGACCGAGCAGTTCTTCGATAACCTCGACAACTGGGTGGCGGGGCGCGACTTTTTCAACGTGGTTGATAAGGCATCCGGGTACGTCCCCAACCGATGAGGTTCCGGGCGGTCACTGACCGCCCAGTCGTGCCAGGATCGCGTCGCCTACAGCATCAGTGGTGCGCTCTTCGTGTCCGTGTTCCGCCAGGTCGGCGGCCACGGCGCTGTACAGTGCGTGGCCAGCACGTGCCAGTTCCGGCCGCTCCTCTCCCAGCCAGTCCAGCATGCGCGCTGTTGTGAACAGCATGGCGGTCGGGTCAGCTCTGTTCTGGCCCGCGATATCCGGGGCGCTGCCGTGAGTGGGCTCGAACATGGAGGGCTGGCTGCGGTCGTCCGGGTTGAGGTTGCATGAAGGCGCCACGCCCAACCCCCCGGAGATGACCGCCGCAAGATCCGTCAGGATGTCGCCCTGGAGGTTGCTGGCAACCACGACGTCGAAGGCCCAGGGGGCCTGAACGAACTTCATGCAGGCGGCGTCCACCAGTTCGTGGTGGGTGGCCACATCCGGGTAGTCCTTGGCGACCTCCGCGAATACCTCGGTGTACATATCCCCCCAATGGCGCAGGGCGTTGCGCTTGGTGATCAGACAGACCTGGCTTTCCAGCTGTTCCCCATCAGGATTCCCGAAGGTCCGGGGTTTACCGGTTTCATGGCGTTCACCGGCACGCTTGCGGGCCCGTTCAAAGCCAAAGCGGATGATCCTTTCGGTGGCGAAGCGGGTGAAAATTTCCGTCTGGGTAGCGATTTCGCCGGGCTGGCCCTGGCGCAGCCGTCCACCCTGGCCGACGTACTCACCTTCACTGTTCTCGCGGATGACCAGCATGTCCGTATCCGCTGCGCGCGGGTCGGCCAGGTACTGCCGGGCGCCCTTGAGCTGGTGCGCCGGGCGCTCGCAGACCCACTGGTCAAAGCCCTTGCGCATCTGCAGCAGCGGGCTGAGAGAGACACTGTCGGAGAGGACATAGCGGTGAGGGTCCCGGCTGGGTCCCGGGTCACCCAGAGCCCCCAGAAGAATGGCGTCATAGCCGGCCAGTCTGGTCATGGCGTCCGCCGGCATCATGTCGCCGTTGCGGCGGTGCCACTCTGTCGAGGGCCACTCGAAGACATCCCATTCGAGCAGGAGATCGTATTGTTGCCTGAGATGGTCCAGAGCACGCAGGGACTGCTGGATTACATCGGGCCCGATACCGTCGCCAGGGGTGACGGCGATGCGTGTGGGCTTGCTTGAGGTGGCCATGGTCAGATCCTGATTTGACGCCGGGTGACATTTTTTACTGTAGGCGCTCTTGTATCTGTGGCAAGTTCTATACTGAAATCAGAGCAGGAATCCGTGTAAATACCGGTTTCACCGTCTGAAGCGTTTTTTTGGGAAGGGGTATGGAAGAAGAGGAGCTGTTTGACCAGTCGCACTGCGAGCACTGTGCCTGCGGTGCTGGCCTGGACTTTGATTTTTCCTTCGCATTCCAGCCAATTGTGGATGCGGACACCGGCGGGATTCTGGCCCACGAGGCGCTGGTACGCGGCCTCAATGGCGAGGGGGCCGGGGAGGTTCTCGGGCGGGTGACACGCAAGAATATGTACCGGTTTGACCAGGCGTGCCGGGTCAAGGCGGTGAAACTGGCATCGGAGCTGGGCATGACGTCCAAGCTGTGTATCAATTTCATGCCCAACGCGGTGTACCGGGCGGAGACCTGCATCCAGACGACGCTGGCGGCGGCGAACAGGTATGATTTCGACACCAGCCGGCTGGTTTTCGAGTTCACGGAAGTGGAGAACCTTGCGGATACCGATCACCTGATCAGCATCATCGATGCCTATGAGGAGATGGGGTTTGACATTGCCCTGGATGACTACGGGGCCGGTTATTCCCGGATGAACCTGCTGACGGACACCACCCCGGAGTACCTGAAACTGGACATGTCGCTCATCCGGGATGTGGAGCAGTATCCACGCAAACAGGCGGTGATCGAGGGAGTCCTGCTGACGAATGACCGTCTCGGTATTGCAACCATTGCCGAAGGCGTCGAGACTGAGGCCGAGTATCAGTGGTGCCGTGGCATGGGGATCCGCTATTTTCAGGGCTATCTGCTGGCCAGACCGGGGTTCGAGACGCTGCCGTCCCCCTATATTCCGAGTGACCATTAGTGTTCTATCGCGTGATTATCTTCGTTATCGGACTGGCTCTGGTTGGCCTGACCTTCGCACTCATGTGGGCGGGCGCCGGATTCTTCCTCGACCGGATGGGTGAGAAGGAGCGTGTGTTCGAGCGCGCCCGCCTGATCGCCATCTGGACCTTTGCCGGTTTCGGGATCGGGCTGCTGTTCATGGGCCTGGGCGGGCCGGTACTGGGAACGGTGGCGTTCTACCGCAGTGCCCGGGCCACCCTGCCGCACATCAGTGAAGCCAGGGTCCTGCTCTGGGGCTTTTCAGTGGTTCTCCTGAGTACCCTGGTGGCCGGAGGTCTGCTCTTCGGTGGTCTGGCCCTGGTCGCCTGATCCCCCGGGCGTTTTCAGGGCGTGGAGCCGTTCCCGGAACCAATTGAGAGCCGGTTCACGTTCGTGCTGGCGGTGCCAGTAGAGATGCACATCCACCTCCGGCATGCCTTCGGGTGGCTCCAGAAGCGCGACATCCAGGTACTGGCCGATGATGTCCGCATAGGCCTCGGGCATGGTCACCAGCAGGTCCGTCTCAGCTGCCACCCGGCAGGCTGCGAAATAATGCTGGCAGCGTAGTGCGATCCGGCGCCGATGCCCGCGGGCACTGAGTGCGAAGTCCTCCAGCCCCTGACCCTCGGCCCGGGATGAGACCAGCACATGGCCGGCGGCCAGGTAACGCTCGAGGGTCATGCCCTGCCGGGCGATGGCCGAACCCCGCCGCGCCACCACCACCAGCCGGTCCTCATGCAGGCGTTCATGGGCCGTCTGGTCGCTCACCGGCAGCAGGACATCCACCGCGAAATCCAGCTTGCCCGCCGCCAGCTGCTGCTCCATCTCCCGTCGGGGCACCCGTTGGCTGACCACCTCGATCCCCGGATACTGCGTCATCTCCTGCATCAGCGGCGGCAGAAAGGTCGCCTCGAGCACATCCCTGAGCGCGATGTTGAATACCCTGGGCTGCTGCTCGGGGGTAAATTCATGGAAGGCGTTCAGGGCGGCGTGAATCTCACTCAGAGCCGGGTGCACGGAACTGGCCAGGCGCTGGGCCAGTGGCGTGGGCACCATGCGGTTGCCCTGGCGGCGGAAAAGGGCATCGTCGAACTGCTCGCGCAGCCGTGCCAGGGAGTGGCTGACGGCGGGCTGGGTGAGGTGCAGGATCTCGCTGGCGCGGGTGAGACTGCCTTCGCGGTAGATGGTGATGAAGACGGTGAGGAGGTTCAGGTCTAGGCGGTTACCGGGGATCATGATGGGTGTCTCTCTGCATTAGTATTCTGCATAACATGCAATGAGGATAATTCAGTAGCCTTATCCGGTACAGGTTTCTACACTTTCAGTATCAATCGCGCAGGGGTGCTTCGGGGAGGCTTCTGCGGGAAACGCCACGAGTACTTTTCAGCTGCGCTGTCCTGCTCCGCTGAAAAGTCCAGGGTTTACCTCCGTGTAAACCCGTTTGCGCTTGAGCGCGCAAACCCATGTAGGCTGCTCTTCCGCCATCCATGGCTCCAGAGCTTCCCGCAGAAGCCTCCCCGAAGCACCCCCTCAGACACCTGTGAAAGCAGCCGGAGGTCCCCCATGGACTTTGAGCTCTCAGAAAAAGGCCAGGATTTCTACAACCGGGTCTGTCAGTTCATGAAAGACGAGATTGAACCCATCGAGGCGGATTATTTCCGCGAACTGCACAGCCTGGACAACCCCTGGGTGGTGCTGCCGGTGATCGAAGAGCTCAAGGCCAAGGCGAAGGCCCAGGGGCTGTGGAACATGTTCCTGCCCAAGAGTGACCTGGGCGCCGGGCTGAGCAACGCCGATTACGCGGTGATCGCGGAGCAGACCGGGCGCAGCTTCATAGCGCCGGAGATCTTCAACTGCAACGCGCCGGATACCGGCAACATGGAGGTGCTCTACTACTACGGCTCTGAGGAACAGCAGGAGCGGTGGCTCAAGCCGCTTCTGGCGGGCGAGATCCGTTCGGCGTTCTGCATGACGGAGCCGGATGTCGCCTCCTCGGATGCGACCAACATGGAGGCGACCGCGACCATCGAGGGCGATGAAGTGGTGCTGAACGGGCGCAAGTGGTGGAGCACGGGTATCGGCCACCCGAACTGCCAGGTGCTGATCTTCATGGGCCTGACCGATCCGGACGCCAACCGTCACCAGCGCCATTCCATGGTGGTGGTCCCGAAGGACACACCCGGTGTAAAGGTCGAGCGGATGCTGAAGGTGTTCGGGGATGAGGATGCCCCTCATGGTCACGGCGAAGTGAGCTTCGACAACGTCCGGCTGCCGAAGAGTGCCATCATCAAGGCACCGGGGGCCGGTTTCGAGATTGCCCAGGGGCGGCTCGGGCCGGGCCGCGTGCACCACTGCATGCGGGCCATCGGTGCCGCTGAGCGGGCACTGGAGAAGATGATCCGCCGGGCCAACTCGCGTGAAGCCTTCGGTAAGCCGCTGTCGAAGCTCGGCGGTAATCCGGACATCATCGCCCGGGCACGCATGAACATCGAACAGGCGCGGCTGCTGACGCTCAAGACCGCCTGGCTGCTGGATACCAAGGGTGTCGGCGGCGCACTGAGCGAAGTGTCACAGATCAAGGCCGTGGTTCCGGAGATGCTGTGTACCATTGTGGACCAGGCCATCCAGATGCACGGTGGCGGTGGCGTCAGTGACGACCACGAGCTGGCCGCCATGTACGGCGCGGCGCGGTCACTGCGGCTGGCGGATGGGCCGGATGAGGTGCACCGGGCCATGGTGGCAAGGCTTGAGCTGGCCAAATACCGATAACAAAGGAAGACAACGCATGAGCCAACGGGTATTCATCACCGGCGGGGCCAGTGGCCTCGGCCGGGCACTGGCACTGAACTACGCCCGCCAGGGCGCACGGGTTTGCATTGGCGACATCACGCCGGAACAGGGTGTGGAAACCGAAAGTGCCATTAACGAGGCCGGCGGCGAGGGACTTTTCCTCGAATGCGACGTACGCCGGCTCAACAGTCTTGAAAAGGCAAAGGACGCCCTGGTGGAGCGCTGGGGTGGCGTGGACGTGGTCGTCAACAATGCGGGTGTAGCCTCTGCAGGCTCCATCGAGGACACCACCATCTCGGACTGGGAGTGGATCCTGGACATCAACGTCATGGGTGTGGTCCGGGGCTGCAAGGTGTTCACACCGCTCCTCAAAGAGCAGGGCAGTGGCACCATCGTCAACATTGCCTCCATGGCGGGGCTGATGCTGGCACCGCTGATGTGCAGCTACAACGTCTCCAAGGCCGGCGTCATCGCGCTTTCCGAGACCATGAACCATGAGTTCCTCGACACCGGCGTGAACGTCTGTGTGGTCTGCCCGGCGTTTTTCCAGACAAACCTGACCTCGAGCATGCGTTCGAGCATTCCGGGCATCCAGAACAACGTGAACAAGCTGATGCAGCGCTCCAGCGTGACCGCGGACGATGTGGCGGAAGACATTGCCCGTGCCGTGCGCAAGGGGAGTTTCTGGGTGCTGCCGCACAAGACTGAACGCCGCCTGTGGTACATCAAGCGCGCCAGCCCGAAGGCTTTTGATTTCCTGCTGGGGATGGAAAGCAAGCGCTGGATGAAAAAGATGCAGAAGAACTGAGCGAGGCGACCATGACCCTGATTGATCAGCCAACGGAAACCCGCGAGGGCGAGGCGCTGGACCCGGCCGCGGTGGATCGCTTTATGAAGCAGCAGCTGCCTGAGCTGGAAGGCGAGCCTGTGATCCGCCAGTACCCGGGCGGCGCTTCAAACCTGACCTACCAGATCGACTACGGCGAGCGCTCCTTCGTCCTGCGCCGCCCTCCGTTCGGTCACAAGGCCAAATCGGCCCACGACATGCTGCGCGAGGCGCGCATCATGCGTGCACTCAAGCCGGTCTACCCCTATGTTCCGGATATCATCGCTATCTGCGATGACCATGACGTGCTCGGTGACGAGTTCTACGTGATGGAACGCCTCAAGGGCATCATCCTGCGTCAGGATTTTCCCGAGGGTTTCGAGCTCAGTGAGCAGGACACCCGCAAGCTGTGCGGCAACGTGGTCGACAAGCTGGTGGACCTGCACCGGGTGGATTATCAGGCTGCGGGTCTGGATCAGATCGGCAAGGGGGCAGGCTATGTGAAGCGCCAGATTGACGGCTGGAGTGATCGCTTCCGCAAGGCCCGTACCGACGATGTGAGCGACTTCGAGCCGGTCATGACCTGGTTGCAGGAGAAGATGCCGGAGGATGTGGCCACCTGCGTTATCCATAACGATTTCCGCTTCGACAACGTCGTGCTGAACCCGGAGAACCCCTTTGAGGTGATCGGCATTCTGGACTGGGAAATGGCGACGCTTGGCGATCCGCTGATGGATCTGGGCAACAGCCTGGCCTACTGGGTGCAGGCGGACGACGACCAGTTCTTCCAGATGCTGAGGCGCCAGCCCACGCACCGGCCGGGCATGATGAGCCGGGAAGAGGTGGTGGCCTATTACATGGAGCGCTCCGGCTTCCATGCGGACAACTTCGACTTCTATGAGGTCTACGGGCTGTTCCGCCTGGCGGGCATCGTGCAGCAGATCTATTACCGCTACTACCACGGTCAGACCCAGGACAAGCGCTTTGCGGGCTTCGGCCAGGCAGCGAATTACCTGGAGCAGCGCTGCAAGCGGTTGATCGAGAAGAGCAGCCTGTAGGAGCGGATCGATGGCAACACTCCACCTGATCCGTCATGGGCAGGCGAGTTTCGGCGCGTCGGATTACGACCGGCTTTCGCAGCGTGGCTGGGAGCAGGGTCGGGTTCTGGGGCGCTGGATTGGCCGGCATACCCAGCCCGAACGGCTGTTCGGCGGTGAGTTGCGCCGTCATCGCGAGACCATAGAGGCGATGGCGGAAGGCTTCGGGGATGGGCTGCCGGAGGCGGCGGTGCACCCGGGGCTGAATGAGTTTGACCATCGGTCGGTGCTGGAGGCGTACCGGCCGGGGTGGGGAAACCCGGAGGAGATGGCCCGGCAGCTGGCGAAAGAGGCGGATCCGCGGAAGGCGTTCCAGCATGCGTTCAGTGAGGCGATCCGGCGCTGGATCGGGGGCGAGAACGAGGGGGATTATCCGGAGTCCTGGCGGGCGTTCAGGGAGCGTGTGCTGCAGGGGCTTGATGAGGTGATCCGGGATGCCGGGGATGCGAAGCATGTGTTCGTGGTGACCTCGGGTGGGCCGATCAGTGTGGTGGCCCAGTCGCTATTGGATCTGGATGACATGCGGGCGTTCCGGCTGAATGAGGTGCTGGCGAATGCGAGTGTGTCGCGGGTGCTGTTCAGTGGGGATCGGCGGTCGCTGGCTGTTTTTAACAGTTTTGGGCATCTCGAAGGGGAAGACCCGAAGTTGGTCACCTATCGATGAGAATCGTGATCTCAGGACTGCGAATGTGTTGCAGGAGTGGGAGCGGGGACGGCCAATCGGGAAACGCCACAAGTACATCCCTGTAGGCTGCTCTTCCGCCATCCATGGCTCCAGAGCTTCCCGATTGGCCGTCCCCGCTCCCACTCGACCGACCATAACGATGACGCAACGAATGAAAACTGGAAAACAAGGAATTGGAAAATGAGTGATCTGTTTGACCTGACGGGCCGCATTGCCCTGGTAACCGGTGCCAGCCGTGGTATCGGCGAGGAAATTGCCAAGCTGCTGGCGAAGCAGGGGGCGCAGGTGATTGTGTCCAGCCGCAAGATTGATGGCTGTGAGGCGGTGGCGCAGGCGATCCGTGACGAGGGTGGCAAGGCTGAGGCCATTGCGTGCCATATCGGGGAGATGGAGCAGATTGAGGCCATCTTCGCGGATATTGAAGGGCGTTACGGGCGGCTGGATATCCTGGTGAACAATGCGGCGGCGAATCCGTACTTCGGTCCCATTGAGGACACGGATGAGGCGGCCTTCAACAAGACGGTGGATGTGAACATCCGGGGTTACTTCTTCATGACCAGCGCGGGTGTGAACCTGATGAAGAAGCATGGCGGTGGTTCCATTGTGAACGTGGCGTCGGTGAACGGGGTGATCCCGGGGCATTACCAGGGGATCTATTCCATCTCGAAGGCGGCGGTGATCCAGATGACCAAGTCGTTCGCCACCGAGCTGGGAACCAAGGGCGTGCGTGTGAACGCGCTGCTTCCGGGGCTGACGGATACGAAGTTCGCCAGTGCCCTGACCACCAACGATTCCATCAAGCAGCAGGCACTGGCGCATATCCCGCAGAAGCGGATTGCGGAGCCGAGCGAGATGGCCGGGGCGGTGCTTTACCTGGTCTCGGATGCGGCCAGCTACACCACGGGCACCTGCCTGAACGTGGATGGTGGTTACCTCACCGTGTAACGCCTCCCCTATCCTGTAGGAGTGTGCCTCGCGCGCGATACGATCGAATGATCGCGAGCAGGGCTCGCTTCTACGGGTCATTCTTCTCTTGTCAAACCACCTGAAATCCACCATCTTTCATTGGAGAACCTCTTTTCAGGGAAGAGCTTCAATGCGTCGACTGCCACGTCTGGTTTCACTGCTCCTGCTTTTCGCCGGTGCCCTGCTGTTGAGTGTTCAGGCTCAGGAGGCAGGGGATGATGGCCGTGCGCCGGCGGATGTCCGGGTTATGACGATCCAGGAGGCGATTGGGCCGGCGGTGTCGGATTGGTTCCTGCGCACGTTGGCGGATGCGGAGGCGCAGGGGGCGGATCTTCTCGTGGTGGAGCTGGATACGCCGGGGGGGCTGAGTAAGTCCATGCGGGACATGATCCAGGGCATCCTCTCCTCAAAGGTGCCGGTGGCGACCTATGTGACGCCCCGTGGCGCGCGGGCGGCGAGCGCCGGAACCTATCTTCTCTATGCGTCCCATGTGGCGGCCATGGCGCCGGCGACCAATCTGGGCTCGGCGACGCCGGTGCAGATCGGTGGCGGGGGTGGTCAGGATGAGGGGGGTGGTTTCCCGTTCAGCCTCCAGGCCGACGATGGCGCCGCGGCTGATGAGACCGGCAAAGACGGTACTGCCGAGGGGGCGTCAGAGGAGGGAGATGGAGCATCAGCCGGGCAGAGTGGCGATGCTGGTAACGCCAGTGCCATGGAGAAGAAGGTGATCAATGATGCCGTGGCCTACATTCGTGGCCTGGCGGAGCTGCGTGGGCGCAATGCGGACTGGGCGGAGCAGGCAGTGCGCGAGGCGGTGAACCTCTCCTCGAGTGCGGCGCTTGAGAAGAATGTGATCGATATCCGTGCCGACAGTCTTGAGGACATGCTTGCCCAGGCGGACGCCATGGAAGTGGATGTGGATGGCGTGATGCAGACGCTGACCCTGGCCGATCACCGCATCAGTCGTATCCAGAAGGACTGGCGCACCGAGTTCCTGACGGTGATCACGGATCCGAGTGTGGCGTACATTCTGATGCTGGTGGGCATCTATGGCCTGATCCTGGAGTTCTACAACCCGGGCATGGGTGTGCCCGGCGTCGTGGGCGCCATCTGTCTGCTGGTGGGGCTGTACGCATTGCAGATGCTGCCCATCAGCTATGTGGGGCTGGCACTGATGCTGCTGGGGATCGGGCTGATGGTGGTTGAGGCGGTTTCCCCGAGTTTCGGGATCCTGGGGGTCGGTGGGGCCGTGGCCTTTGTGATCGGCTCCGTCATGCTGATGGACACGGACCTGCCGGGCTACCAGATCGCCATGCCTGTGATCGCGGCATTTTCGGTGTCGACCTTCCTGATCATGGTGCTGGTGCTGCGCATGGCACTGCAGTCAACGCGCAAAGCGGTGGTCAGCGGCTCTGAGGGTATGCAGGGCACTACGGCCGTGGCAATACGGGACTTTGACGGGGGGGTAGGTTGGGTGCGTGTGCTTGGCGAGATCTGGCAGGCGCACTCGGCGGATCCGGTTCGTGAAGGAGATGTTGTGGTTATCCAGAACGTGGAAGGACTCAAACTGACAGTCAGGTCGGAGGGCCAGTCGAATGATTGAATATTTCACCATAGCCATTGTACTGATCGTCATCAGTCTGCTGGTGAGCATGTTCCGGATCCTGCGGGAGTACGAGCGGGGTGTGATCTTCCTGCTGGGCCGGTTCCAGAAAGTGAAGGGGCCGGGGCTGATCATCGTGATCCCGTTCATTCAGCAGATGGTGCGCACGGATCTGCGGACGATTGTTCTGGATGTGCCTTCTCAGGACGTGATCTCGCGGGATAACGTCTCGGTGAAGGTCAATGCGGTGCTGTATTTCCGGGTGATGGATCCACAGAATGCGGTCATCAACGTGGAGAATTTCTATGCGGCCACCAGCCAGCTGGCTCAGACCACGCTGCGTTCGGTGCTGGGCAAGCATGAGCTGGACGACATGCTGGCCTCCCGGGACCAGCTTAATGAGGACATCCAGGAGATTCTGGATGCCCAGACCGACGCCTGGGGCATCAAGGTCGCAAACGTTGAGATCAAGCACGTGGATCTGGACGAGTCCATGATCCGCGTGATTGCGCGCCAGGCGGAGGCTGAGCGTACACGGCGGGCCAAGATCATCCATGCCGAGGGTGAGCAGCAAGCCTCCGAGCGGCTGCTGGAGGCGGCGCGGACGCTGTCGAAGCGTTCCGAGGCGTTGCAGCTGCGGTATCTGCAGACTCTCACCGATATCGCCAATGATAAGACCAATACCATTGTCTTCCCGGTGGACCTGCTGCGGGACCTGAAAAAGACCGTGGCCGGGATGGAAACGCCGGAGCCGGATGATGGGGGTGAGGAGCCGGCTCATTCGTCTTCGGAGTTTCCGGATACCAGTGCGGTTCTCGGCGGTGAAGAGAGTGGTAAAGCATGACGGAAACACCAGAGAAACCCTTTGCGCCGGCCTGTGAGCGCAATCAGGAACCGATCCGGGAGGTTCTGGCAGAGGTCCTGACCCAGCCCGCGAAGGTGCTGGAGCTGGGCAGCGGGACCGGCCAGCATGCGGTCTATATGGCGCGCCACCTGCCGCACCTGGAGTGGCAGCCCACGGACATCGCCGAGAATCTTGATGGCATCCGGCAATGGCGGCGTGAGGCGAAGCTGCGCAATGTGCGTGACCCACTGGAGGTGGACGCGCTTGATGCTGGGGTCCGTCTGGGGGAAACCTTTGATGCGGTGTTCACTGCCAACACCGTGCATTTCGTGTCCTGGCGCATCGTTAACGGTCTGCTGGCAATCAGCGCTGCCCACCTGCGCCAGGGCGGTGATCTGCTGATCTATGGGCCCTTCAATGAGGATGGTGGCTACACCAGTGAGGGCAACGCGGAGCTGGATGCCTGGCTCCAGGAGCGGGATCCGTCCAGCGGCATCAAGGACCGGGCGGTCTTCAATGCGCTGGCGGCGGATTATGGTTTCGAGGCCGTGGAACGTTTCCGCATGCCGGCCAACAACCAGCTCCTGAGGTTTGTGCGCGGCAGCGCCTAGCAGCAGCTGCCGCCCGCCCCCTCCGTTCCGGACTCGGGGTCATCAAAGGGCAGTGCCGTGCCGCAGCCCTCGAAGATCCCGAAATGGGTGCTGAAATCGCCGATGAACCTGAAATGCTCGGCAAAGCGGGTATCTGCCAGCATCATCCAGGTGTTGCCGCAGACCGGGAAGACGCGGCCGCGCTCAATGTGGTGGTGTTTGTCCAGCCGGCATACTGCATCCTCACCGGGAATCGTCCCCTGATAGATCACCGCCTGGCCATAATCCTCGCAGTGGGGCTCCAGTCCGGGCAGCTTGAACAGGCGATAGGTGGCGGAGAAGAAGCGCGCCGGGGCGAGGCGTGCCTCAATGGCTTCGTTCTCGATGGTCAGCGGCCGGTCTTCCACCAGGCGCGGGTCGGTAAAGCCGGTCTTTCGGGCCAGGTTCTCGAAATCATTCCAGTAGAGGGCGCCCGAAAGGCACTCGCCGTACAGCACCGGATCCTCTTTCAGGTGTGCCGGTATGCGACGGTCGGCGTACACATCCGAGAAGTAGAATTCACCGCCGGGCTTGAGCACGCGCTGTACTTCCGACAGCACTTTCTCCTTGTCCGGGCTCAGGTTGATCACGCAGTTGGAGATGACGATGTCGAAGTAGTCGTCCTCAAGGTCCAGCTCGTCCAGCTGCTCAATGTAGCCCTCAAGAAAGCGCACGTTGGAACGGGCGTGGCCGAAGGCCTCCCTGTGGTACTCCTGGTGGCGGCGGGCGATGGCCAGCTGTTCCGGGGTCATGTCCACACCCACGACCTCACCCTGTTCACCGACCAGCTTCGACAGCACGTAACAGTCCCGGCCGCTGCCGCTGCCCAGATCCAGAATGCGCGCGCCCTCGAGAAGCTGGGGGGCGACCAGGCCACAGCCGTAATAGTGGGACAGCACTTCGTCGTGCAGGCTGGCGAGGATGGGCTTGAGCCATTCCGGTGGCGCCTGGTCGCAACAGGCATTGGTCTGCAGGTCCTGGGTGCCCTGGAGCTGGCGGCCGTAGTAATCCTGAACGTCTTCTCTCATAATTCGCGTCGCTGTTCCGTTCTGTGACTGATCATCCGGGAGACCCATTGCAGGCGCCCATGTTACACAACGCCATACCCGATTGCCCGGTGTGTGAAAGCGGTACGACCGCGGCGTTCATGACGATTGGTGAGCGCGACTACTGGCGCTGCCATCAGTGCGAGGCCACCTTTCTTGAGCCTTCCCAGCGGCCCGAGCCGGCGGCGGAAAAAGCCGAGTATGACCAGCATGACAACGATGAAAGGGACCCGGGCTACCGGCGTTTCCTGGCGCGGCTCGCGGACGAACTGATGCCGCGCCTGACGCGGGGAGATCGGGTGCTGGATTTCGGCTGTGGCCCCGGACCCGCACTGGTGACCATGCTGCGCGAGGCGGGGTTCGCCGCCGACGGCTATGATCCCTTCTACGCGCCGGACGAGGCGCTTCTAGGGCGCTCGTACCAGGCGATCACCTGCACCGAGGTGGTTGAGCATCTGCATGACCCGGCAGCTACCTTCCGGCTGTTGGACCGGCTGCTGCTGCCAGGGGGCTGGCTGGGCGTGATGACCTGTTTCCAGACGGACGACGACCGGTTCGCCGGCTGGCACTACCGGCGGGATCCGACCCATGTGGTGTTCTACAGGGAAGCCACGCTGCACCGGGTCGCGGCGCGGTTCGGCTGGCACTGTGAGGTGCCACGCAAGGACGTGGCTCTTATGCGGAAACCGGTCTAGGCGCCGTCGCGCTCCAGGTACTGTTTCTTGCCCTTGACGCCATCCCATTGCTCGGCGTCTTCCGGCGGATCCTTCTTCTCTGTGATGTTCGGCCATTTGGCCGCCAGATCCGCGTTGATCTCCAGGAACTCCTCCTGGTCATCGGGCAGTTCGTCCTCGGAATAGATGGCCTCGGCCGGACACTCCGGTTCACAGAGAGCACAGTCAATGCACTCGTCCGGGTCGATGGCGAGGAAGTTCGGCCCCTCGTAGAAACAGTCCACGGGGCAGACTTCCACGCAGTCGGTGTACTTGCACTTGATGCAGTTTTCAGTAACGACAAACGTCATGGTTACATCCTGGCGATGGTTCAGGCGGCTATTCTAGGGTCGGGCGACGGGGTCTGCAATGACCCGGCTCAATCGCCGCCAAGGCGTTCCCGCAGACGGGCCCGCAGCTCATACAGGGTGTTGAGCGCTTCACGCGGGCTCATGCCGTCCGGGTCGATTCCTAGGATATCACGTTCCTCCGGCGAGGGTTCCAGGCTGGCGAACATGTCCGCCTGCATGGCCGAGGCCGGAGCCGGTTCGGCGCGTGTTGCGCCGGCGCTGCCCTCGAGTTCGTCCAGTTTGCGCCGGGCATTGTCGATGACGTCCACCGGTACCCCGGCAAGCCGCGCCACCTGCAGCCCGTAGCTGCGGCTGGCGGCGCCCTCATGGACACTGTGCAGAAAGACGATGCTGTCCTCGTGCTCCGTGGCGGTAAGGTGGACGTTACGGGCGCTACCGGCCTGCTCCGGCAGGCTGGTGAGCTCAAAGTAGTGGGTGGCGAACAGGGTGTAGCTGCCGACATCCCGGGCCAGACGCTCGGCCGCTGCCCAGGCCAGCGACAGGCCGTCGAAGGTGCTGGTGCCGCGACCCACCTCGTCCATCAGTACCAGGCTCTCGGGCGTGGCGTTGTGCAGGATGTTGGCGGTTTCGGTCATTTCCACCATAAAGGTGGAGCGGCCGCTGGCGATGTCGTCCGAGGCGCCCATGCGGGTGAAGATGCGGTCCACCGGGCCCAGGGTGGCGCTTTCGGCCGGTACATGGCTGCCGCAGTAGGCGAGCAGGGTGATCAGCGCGGTCTGGCGCATGTAGGTGGATTTACCGCCCATGTTGGGGCCTGTGATCACCAGCATGCGGTTGCGGTCGTCCAGGTGCAGGTCGTTGGGCACGAAGGGGGCATCCTGGAGGTATTCCACCACCGGGTGACGGCCCTGGCTGATGGCGATGCCGGGTTCGTCACTGAATGCCGGGGCATTGAAGCGCAGGCTCTGGGCCCTTTCGGCGAAATTGGTCAGCACATCCAGCTCGCAGAGGGCACCTGCGGTTTCCTGGAGGTCCGAGAGATGTTCGCCCAGATGCTTCACGAGCTCGTCATAGAGATACTTCTCCCGCGCCAGGGCGCGGCTCTTCGCACTCAGGGCGCGGTCCTCGAACTCCTTGAGTTCGGGGGTGATGAACCGTTCGGCGTTCTTCAGCGTCTGCCGGCGGATGTATTCCGTGGGCGCATTGTGGGACTGGGTCCGGCTGATCTCGATGTAGTAGCCGTGAACCCGGTTGTAGCCCACCTTGAGAGTATTGATTCCGGTGCGCTCCCGTTCGCGCTCTTCCACCTGCATCAGGTAGTCGCCGGCGTTCTCGCTGAGGCTGGTGAGTTCGTCCAGTTCCCCGTCGTAGCCGGCACGCAGCACGCCACCGTCGCGTACTACCACCGGTGGGTTGTCCACAATCGCCCGTTCCAGCGTTTCCGCCAACACCGGGTAGGTTGCTATGCGTTCGGCGATTGCCTGCAGGTGGGGCAACTCCAGGCGCGCCATGTCCTGTTGGAGTTCGGGCAGGGTGATCAGGGCATCGCGCAGCCGCGCCAGGTCCCTGGGCCGGGCGGAACCCAGACCGACCCGGGAGAGAATGCGCTCAATATCACCGATCCCGCGCAGGCGTTCGTGGATGGCCTCATGCTGATGATCGGTCAGCAGGGCGCTGACGCTGTCGCGGCGCTGGCGCACAGTCCCGGCATCGCGCAGGGGGCGATTGAGCCAGCGCCGCAGCAGCCGCCCGCCCATGGCGGTGGCAGTGCGGTCCATGACCGAGGCCAGCGTGTTCTGCTGGCCGCCGGCAAGGTTGGTGTCGATTTCCAGGTTGCGGCGGCTGGCCGCGTCCATGGAGACGCTCTCCTCACGCCGTTCGCGGCTGAGCCTGCGGATGTGCGGCAGGTTGTTGCGCTGGGTGTCACGAGCGTACTGCAGCAGGCAGCCGGCGGCCTGTATGGCCAGGGTCAGATCCTCGCAGCCGAAACCACGCAGGTCACGCACCTGCAGCTGGCGCGTCAGCAGCCGGTGAGCGGATTCCATCTCGAACAGCCAGGGACCCTGGCGGCGGATACCGCTGAAGCCTTCCAGCAGTTCCGGGCTGGGGAAGTCCTCGCTGATCAGGATCTCGGCGGGCTGCAGACGTTCCAGTTCGGCGCTCAGGGCCTCTTCCGAATCCAGCTCCTCAACGACGAACTGACCGGAGGAGATCTCCAGGGTGGCGATGCCGAAGGCCCCCTTGTGGGAATGTATCGCCATGAGCAGGTTGTCCCGGCGTTCCTCCAGCAGCGCCTCGTCGCTCAGGGTGCCCGGGGTGACGATGCGCACCACCTCGCGGTCCACCGGCCCCTTGCTGGTTTCCGGGTCACCGGTCTGTTCACAGATGGCGATGGCGTGGCCGCCGCGGACCAGGCGCGCGATGTAGTTTTCCGCCGAATGGTAGGGCACACCGGCCATGGGCACCGGCTGACCGGCGGACTGGCCGCGTGCGGTCAGGGTGATGTCCAGCATCTCGGCGGCGCGGCGTGCGTCCTCGTAGAACAGTTCGTAGAAGTCGCCCATGCGGTAGAACAGCAGCTCATTCGGGTGCTGGGCCTTGAGCTGCAGGTACTGGCGCATCATCGGCGTGTGGCTGTTGAGATCGGGTTCCGCTGCGGACATGCTGTTATTGAGCCTGCTGATCTGGTGGAATGCACGATTCTAGTCCCATGAACCCGCGAACGAAACGGAGAGCCGTATGGGAGAGCCATCGGACGCCACCCTGGCGCGCAAGGCCGCCTCACTGGGCGAATGCCTGCGTGGCCAGGGGCGCGTGATCGCGACCGCCGAATCCTGCACCGGCGGCTGGGTCGCCAAATGCCTGACGGATACATCGGGCAGTTCCGATTACTTTGAGACCGGGCTGGTCACCTACAGCAACGAGGCCAAGGAAAAGCTTCTGGGCGTGCCCGCGGGCATTCTTGCCGGGCACGGAGCGGTATCCTCCGCCGTGGCCTCGGCCATGGTCTCCGGCACACTCGAGAAAACCGGGGCGGATGTGGCTTTGGCCGTCAGCGGTATTGCCGGGCCTGGAGGCGGCAGCGCGGAAAAACCCGTGGGCACTGTCTGGTTCGGCTGGGGGGTGGCGGGCAGCACCCCCGTTACCACCTGCAAACAGTTTGAAGGAGACCGTGATCAGGTCCGGCGCGAGGCGGTTGAGTTCGCCCTGAAGCGCCTCAAGCGCTGGCTGCAGGGATGACCGTTGAATCACTGATCAGGTCTGTGCATAATACTGTCCATACATACAGTTCAGGGTTCCTGGACAACGTCGTGACTACGGCAGGCACCAACCGACCAGAAGGCAGAAACAATGGATGACAACCGCAAAAAGGCACTGAATTCCGCGCTTTCCCAGATTGAACGCCAGTTCGGCAAGGGGGCGGTCATGAAGATGGGCGACCAGCCGCGGGAGGCCATGCCGGCGGTGTCCACCGGCTCCCTGGGGCTGGATGTCGCCCTGGGGATCGGTGGCCTGCCCCTGGGGCGGGTGGTCGAGATCTTTGGGCCGGAGTCCTCCGGCAAGACTACGCTTACGCTCCAGGTGATTGCGGAAGCCCAGCGCGAGGGCAAGACCTGCGCCTTTGTGGATGCCGAGCATGCCCTGGACCCGATCTATGCTGAAAAACTGGGCGTGGATATCAATGAGTTGCTGGTGTCCCAGCCGGATACAGGTGAGCAGGCGCTTGAGATCTGCGACATGCTGGTGCGCTCCGGCGCAGTCGATGCGGTTGTGGTGGACTCTGTGGCGGCTCTGACACCCAAGGCCGAAATTGAGGGCGAGATGGGCGACTCCCACGTCGGTCTGCAGGCGCGGCTGATGTCCCAGGCGCTGCGTAAGCTCACCGCCAGCGTGAAGACGTCAGGCACCATGCTGGTGTTCATCAACCAGATCCGGATGAAAATCGGCGTGATGTTCGGCTCGCCCGAGACCACAACGGGCGGTAACGCCCTCAAGTTCTACTCCTCGGTCCGCCTGGACATCCGGCGCACGGGATCGGTCAAGGAAGGCGAGGAAGTGGTCGGTAATGAGACCCGGGTGAAGGTCGTCAAGAACAAGGTGGCGCCTCCCTTCCGACAGGCCGAGTTCCAGATCATGTACGGCACCGGCATCAACCGCATGGCCGAAATCGTTGATATGGGGGTCAAGGAAGGCCTGGTTGAGAAGTCCGGTGCCTGGTACAGCTACAAAGGCGACAAGATCGGCCAGGGTAAGGCGAATGCCAGCAAGTTCCTGAGTGACAATCCCGGAATCGCCAACGAGATTGAAACCCAGATCCGCGAGCGGCTGATGCCCAAACCCAATGAAGCCGCTGGCAAGAAAGACGAGGCATCCGGAGACGATGCGCTGGCCGAGGACGCCAGTGAGGATCTGCTCTGAGACATGGTGATCCCATCGGATCAGCTTTCAGGTGAGGCGCTCGAGGCATTGATCGAGGAGTATTGCCTCCGGGAAGCCGGGGGAGCGGATGTCGAGGATCCTCTGTCTGACTGCCGCGAGCAGGTGGCGCGGGCCGTGGCCCGTGGCCAGCTGGTCGTTCTGTATACCCCCTATAACCCCAACCAGGTAGCCACGCTGGTGCCGGCTGATCAACTGGACGACAATGAGGTTCCGGACGAACAGCAGGGGGAATCGGCACCGTGAATAAGTGGTCCACACTCGGGATAGAGCAGACCCATGATCCAGAGGCCATTGAGGCCGCTTTCGAGCATCAACTGAGGTTCGTGGATCCGGATTCCACTCCGGAGCGCTATCAGACACTGGTGCAGGCCTACGAGGCGGCCATGCGGGAGGCGGGAGCAGCACCGCAGGCCCGGGATTTCGGAGTTGATGTCGGGAATGACGGGGCGGCATCGGGGAAGGGCGTTGAATCTGTCCAGATGCCGGAGCCCGCGAGTCAGGAGGCTGAGATCCAGGCGGGCCGGGTGATTACGGAGTTGGAAACCGTGTTCTCAAATCCCGGCTGGCGGGACGATCTGCGCCGCTGGCGGGCCCAGCTTGAGAGCGAACGGGCCCACAAGCCCGGTGTGACTGAGGTACTGCGCTTCAGCCTGTTTGGCTTCCTGTCCCGTCAGGCCAGGCCGGGTGAGCCACCTGTGACCGAGGAGGTCCTGGCCTATCTGGATGAGCGCCTTGGCTGGCACCAGCATCGGGCCCAGCTGGAACAAGCCTTTCCGCAGGAGCGGGTCAGGCTGCTTCTCGGTGGTGGCCCTCACAGCGCCGAGTCCCCCCTGGATATGGAAGGGCCTTTTCCCGAAGCGGGGGAGACGGAGGGCACCGGGAATCCCATGCCGAACGGCTTCGGGTTTGCGCTGATCGGCTGGATCATTGTGATGATCGTCCTGACCATGCTGTTCAGCGGAATGCGCTGAACAGCCAATTCAGCGCCGGTAACGGGCCATCTGGCGGCGGCAGAACGCCTCGATCTGGGAGAGGGCGTTGTCGATGGCGCGGGAGTAATGGCCCCTCATTGAGCAGTAGGTGAACTGGATGCCGAGTCGGTAATGCCCATCCGCTTCCCGGACACAGCTCTTGACCCGGCCGTTCACATCCGACTGCGTGATGTACTCGCCGCGGAAATCCATGCGCATGGAGGTGCCTTCCCGGAAGGCCTCCTCCGCCATAATGGCGACGCCGTAGCGGTTGATGTCCAGGCATTCCACGGGCCGGCTCTGGCGTTCCCAGTGCAGCAGGCGCCGTGCCCGCACGCGCACGCTGAGCCCGGGGGCGGCAAACCGGGGCTGGATCCGCTGCTCGCTTGCACTGCACTGACCGGACCAGGAGGTGGTCAGTGATGGGTCACCGCGACCCTGATTACGGCGTTTGTGATCCCTGCGCAGTGCAAGGGGCACGTCCGCGAGATGCATTGTGATCCCGGAGGAGTCACTCTGAGTACTCATGGGCGGTTGCTGCCTCTTGAATCGGATCGAGGTTTCTGCTTATTGCTAACATTGGATTGTCGCTCAATCGGTAACCGAGTCAAACCGGGGTCCGGGTGGCCTGTGACGCAGGTCACATTACAGGAGGTGCTTTGTGAATCCTGTTGAGGCCTGTAAAGTGCGATCTCTGACCGTTCCCCACAGATGACGGATTGACTGAGTTGAAGCCACTTCCCCAGAAACAGCTGTACAGGACCTGTGTCCTGAAGGATCTGCCGTTCCGTAACACGGATGCGCTGGATCCCCTGAATGAGATCGTTGGCCAGGACCGTGCCCGGGAGGCGGTCCGATTCGCCCTCGCCATGCCCCACAACGGCTACAACGTCTACGCGCTGGGCCGATCCGGACTGGGTAAGCGCACCATGATGCTGCGTTACCTGGCGCATCGGGATGAGACCCACGCACCGGCCAGCGACTGGTGCTACGTGGCGAATTATGACGACCCGCGCAATCCCAGGGTCCTGAAGCTGCCGGCCGGCGTCGGTGAACGGCTGCGCCATGATGTGGATCGGCTGGTTTCGCGCCTGGTCAAGGTCATCCCCCAGGCCTTCGACAGCGATACCTTCCAGAGCCGCTACGAGGATCTCAAGCAGAGCTATGCCGCGCGCCAGGAAGAGGCACTGAATGCCCTGGCACGCGAGGCGCGTGAGCAGGGCGTGGACCTGTCCATGACGACGCCCGGGGGATACCGGCTGACGGCACTCAACGGCAGTGAGCCGCATACCAACGAGTCCTTCAATGCGCTTTCCGAGGAGGAGAGGCGGGCGTTCGAGGAAATCATCCGTGAGCTTGAGAAGAAGCTGCGGCGTGTCATGCGCCAGATCGCGGAATGGGAAGAGGAACACGCCGAGCAGCAGCAGAAGCTGAACGAGGAAACGGTCGAGCATGTCGGGGCCCATCTGATTGATGAGCTGTCCGAGCGCTACAGTGACTATGAAGGGGTGCCCGACCACTTCCGGGCCATGAAGAAGGATATCGCGAATAATCTCGACATCTTTCTGGAGGATAGCGAAGATAAGGCTGCCTTTGCCTATGCCTCCATGGAGCAGCGCCTGCCACGGCGCTATCGCATCAACCTGCTTGTATCCCGCCAGGATGAGTCCGTGCCGGTGGTTGTGGAGGACAATCCCACCTACCACAACCTGTTCGGGTTCATCGAGACTGTGACCTACAAGGGCACGGTCTACACGGATTTCTCGCTGATCCGGCCGGGCAGCCTGCACCGGGCCAATGGCGGCTACCTGCTCATGGACGCCACCAAGGTGCTTGAGCACGGCTTCGTGTGGGACGCGCTCAAGCGCGCCATCCGTTCGCGGGAAATCAGCATCCACTCTCTTGAGCGTGAGCTGACCCTGTCCGGCACCATTTCGCTGGAGCCGGAGGCGGTACCGCTGGACGTCAAGCTGGTGCTCTTCGGGGATCGCGAAACCTGGCTGCTGCTTCAGGAATATGACCCTGAGTTCGCGGAGCTGTTCCGGGTGACGGCGGATTTCGAGAACGAGATGCCGCGCACCACCGAGAGCCAGGTGCTCTACGCCAAGTTCATAGCCAGTCTGTGCCAGGACAAGGGCCTGTTGCCGTGCAGTAAACAGGCTGTGGCACGGGTGATCGAATACAGCTCACGGTTGGCGGAGCACCAGAACCGGCTGTCGCTGCATGCTGTGGACATCGCCAATGTGCTGCGCGAGGCGGACTTCCATGCCCGGAGCGGTGGCGAGGACGGGATTGATCCCGAGCATGTGGACCAGGCCCTGGTCAGTGCGGACTACCGCAGCGGGCGTATCCGGGACGAGTTCCTGCAGGGCTTTGCCGACGGTTCCATGCTGCTGTCGTTCAGCGGCCGTGCTGTGGGACAGGTCAACGGGCTTTCCGTACTCTCCACTGGCGGCTACGAATTCGGGCTGCCCAACCGGATCAGCGGGACCTGCCAGTACGGGGACGGGGATGTCATCCACATTGAGCGGGATGTGAAGCTCAGTGGCTCCATTCATTCCAAGGGGGTGATGATCCTTTCCGCATGGCTTTCGGCGCATTTTGCCCGTGAACAGCCCATGCCGCTTACCGCGACCCTCACCTTCGAGCAGTCCTACGCTGAGATCGATGGGGACAGCGCGTCCCTCGGCGAGCTCTGTGCCATTGTTTCGGCTCTGGCCGAGCAGCCGGTACGCCAGGACATGGCGGTTACGGGGTCGGTCAACCAGCACGGGGATGTGCAGCCGGTCGGGGGGCTCAACGAGAAAGTTGAAGGCTTCCTGGATGCCTGTGTGGCTCGGGGGGATGCGCAGGACAAGGCGGTCATCCTGCCGGCTTCGAACGTGCAGAACCTGATGCTGGCGAGGCGCGTGCGGGACGCCGTGAAGGCGAACGGCTTCCGGGTGTACGCCGTGTCACGGGTAGAGGAAGTGCTGGCGCTGATGCTGGAGCTGCCGGTCGGTGAACCGGATCGTAATGGCCATTATCCGGCTGACAGCCTCTTCGGGCGCATTGAGCAGCGCCTGGCCGATCTCAGGCGTCGACAAGACGACGAAAAGTCAGATTGATCCGCGGCGACACCGGTTTCCGGGTTTTCGGCAGGGCGTGGTGCCAGTGGGACTGGACGCCTGCCGGCATTACCAGGAGGCTGTTGTGGGGCAGGTCGATGCTCAGGGTACGGCCATGATCCTCTCGGTGCCGGAAACGGAAGCGCCGGGTGCCGCCCAGGCTGAGTGACGCGATTACCGGGGCGGGTCCCAGTTCGGGTTCGTCGTCACTGTGCCAGCCCATGCTGTCACTGCCATCGCGATAACGGTTGGCCAGCACACTGTTGAAATGCTCTCCGGCGATGTCACCCACCTGGCGCGCGAGCGGCCTGAGCCAGTCCGGCCACTGGGCCGGCTCCAGTGTCTGGCCCGAGTAGCGGTAGGTCAGGCCGTCCTCGGCGATCCAGCACTGCTCCCTGGGAATCAGGTGTTCCCGGCCGAAAAGGGTGATGCGGTCCTGCTTCCAGGGAATGCGCTCAAGCAGCAGCGCCAGCAGTTCATCCGCCTCTTCGGGCGCCAGAAAGGGGTGATGGAAGGGCAGCTGGAAGGGGGGCAGTTCGTACACCGGCATGGCTCCGCGGTTGCAGTTGTTCATCAGGTTCGCTAACAATAACGGGCGTCTGCCCGCTCTCAAACCCGGAGGTTCCGCGTGTCGCGCCTTCTTTGGCTGTTCTGTCTTGTCTTTCTTCCCGCTGCGGGTGTGGCTCTCGAGCTGGAAGGGCCCAGAACCCAGGGGACCCTGCTCAGGGGCAGTGTGGAGCCGGGCAGTGAGATCCGCCTCAATGGTGATGCCGTGGCCACCACTGAATCCGGGCGCTTCGCCGTCGGCTTCGGGCGTGACGCGGAACTGAGCCATGAACTGGTGGTGGTCGGCCCTGAGGGTGAGCGCAACAGCCGAACCATCGAGCTGGAGAAGCGGGACTATGACATCCAGCGGGTGGAGGGCGTTCCCCAGGAGACCGTGACCCCCGATGAAGAGGCGCTGGAGCGGATCCGGGCGGAAGCGCGGCGGGTGAGCGCGGCGCGGAAGGACCAGTCACGCCGCCCGGACTTTGCTGGTTCCTGGATCTGGCCGGTGGCGGGAACCGTTACCGGGGTCTACGGCAGCCAGCGTTTCTACAACGGCGAACCCCGTCAGCCGCATTACGGCATTGATATAGCCGCGGAAACGGGAAGACCCGTAGCGGCGCCGGCAGGCGGGCGTGTGGTGCTGGTTGAGCCGGATCTGTATTTCTCCGGGGGGACCCTGATCCTGGATCATGGATACGGGGTCTCCTCCACCTTCCTGCATCTGAGCGAGATCCATGTGAGCGAGGGCGATGAGGTGGCACAGGGCGAGGCTCTGGGAAAAGTGGGTGCCTCGGGCCGCGCCACCGGCCCGCACCTGGACTGGCGCATGAACTGGCAGCAGGAACGGGTGGATCCGATGACGGTGGCGCCGCCACTGGTTGATGGTGCCACCACCATGCCCGGTGCGGGCGACAGTAATCAGTAAAGGAGTATGCCAATGGCGGAGACCGAGCAGACGGTCTACATCGTAGAGGATGACGAGGCGGTCCGGGATTCCCTGTCCATGCTGCTGCGCTCGGAAGGGCTGGCGGTTGCGGGATACGAGCGCGCCACCCGCTTTCTGGAAGACTGGCATGGCGGTATGCAGGGCTGCATTGTGCTGGATATCCGCATGCCCGAGATGGATGGCATGGAGCTGCAGGAGGAACTCATTGAGCGGGGCTCCCACCTGCCGATCATCTTCGTAACCGGCCACGGTGACGTGCCCCTGGCCGTGGAGGCGATGCGCAAGGGCGCCGTTGACTTCATCGAGAAGCCCTACCGTGAAGACCAGCTTCTGGAGAAGATCCGGGCTGCCCTGGCCACGGATGCGGAGCAGCATCAGGGCCGGGAGGAGAAGCGGCTGATCGAGGAGCAGCTGGCCCAGCTCACGCCGCGTGAGCGTGAGATCATGGATCGCATGGTCGCCGGCCAGGCCAACAAGGTCATCGCCATTGAGCTCGACATCAGCCAGCGCACCGTCGAAATCCACCGCTCCCGGGTGATGCACAAGATGGGAACCCATTCACTCGCCCAGCTGGTGCGCATGGTCATGAGCGTGCGGGACGGGGACCCGGAATGAGCACGGTCAGCGAAACGCCCACCGACCCGGAGCAGGCCTGTGTCCTGCTGGTGGACGACAATCCCCAGAACCTCAAGGTGCTCTACGAAACCCTGAGGGACAAGGGCTACCAGCTTCTGATCGCCAACGACGGCGAAAAGGCACTGCAGCTGGCGCGCCGGCATCACCCTGAGGTGATCCTGCTCGACATCATGATGCCGGGCATGGATGGTTTCGAGGTCTGCAAGCATCTGCGCGCGGACACTGACACGGCCCTGAGTGCCATCATCTTCCTGTCCGCCCTCAACGACATTGATGCCAAGGTCCGGGGCTTCAACATGGGCGGTGCGGACTACATCGCCAAGCCCTTCCAGGCCCAGGAGGTCATGGCGCGGGTGGATACCCAGATCCGGGTGATCCAGCTGGAGCGCGTCATGCAGGCGCGCAATCGCCAGCTTGAAAGCGAACAGGCCAGCCTGCTCAACGCCATCTTTGAGGGCATCTATGGGCTCGATCCCCAGGGTGTGATCACCTTCGCCAACCCGGCGGCGGCGGAAATCGCAGGGGCGGAACAGGACGCGCTGGTGGGGCGTCGTATCGGGGATCTGCATTTCACCCATGACTCCGGCGAGGAGGCTTCCCACGCCGGGCGGGTACTGTGCCAGGACGGCGCAGCGGTACTGCGGCGGGGCGTGACCATGACCCGTGCGGATGGCACCAGCTTCCAGGCAGAGTACCGGGCGGCGCCCCGCTTCGAGAACGGTGAACTGACCGGGAGCGTCCTGGTGTTCCGGGACATTACCGAGGAACTGGCCCAGGAGCGGGCGCTGGAGGAGACACGGGACCTGGTTGCGGAACAGCGTGAACAGCTGGCGCATGCCTCGCGTCTGTCAGTGATGGGCGAGATGGCAGCCGGCGTGGCCCATGAGGTGAACCAGCCGCTGACCGCCATCGCCAATTACGTCAGCCTGGTCTCTCGAATGATGGAGAAGGATACCCTGGACCAGGACGCGCTCGCGGAGGTGCTGGAGAAGATCACGGCCCAGTCCCACCGCGCCAGTGAGGTTATCCGCCGCATCCGGCAGTTCGTGCACCAGCCCGCTACCGGCAAGGAGACCGTGGATGTGGCCCGACTGCTTGCGGAGAGCCGCGAGTTCGCCGAGGTGGATTCGCGCAACAACGCGATCGAGGTCAGTCTGTCGATTCCGCAGCACCTGCCCTATGCGGTCGCGGACCCCGTGCAGGTGCAGCAGGTGGTACTCAACCTGATCCGCAACGCGCTTGAAGCCTCACGCAACTGCGGCAGCGAGGAGCCGGTTGAAGTCAGTGCGGAGGCGCTGAAGGATGCGGTGTGCGTGCGCGTGGCGGACCGCGGCTGCGGGCTGCCGGAAGACGCGGAAGAGCGCCTTTTTCAGCCGTTCTATTCCAACAAGGATGAGGGCATGGGGATCGGGCTGTCGCTGTGCCGCAGCCTGATCACTGGCCAGAACGGTGAGATCGGGTTTGAGCGCCGCGAGGGCGGGGGCACCGTGTTCTGGTTCTCCCTGCCGCTGGCGGACGGCACCGTGCCCGATCCCGAATGACCCTCAACCGCGGCTGAGGCTTCCCTCCAGATGGGGCGCGGAGGCGTCCTTGTTCAGAAGGCGGAACGGTGTTTCGCTGCGATTGCGCTCCCAGGTGAGGATGCCGGTTCCGGGAATGAAGAACGGCTTCTTGAACTGGGTGTCCACCGTTACCGCCTCCAGTGGCCCCTCGGCCTTCTCCATCAGCGCCAGGCAGTGTGCCTTGCTCCACATGCCATGGGCGATATTACGCGGGAAGCCGAAGGCCTTGGCCGATAGCGGGTGCAGGTGGATCGGGTTCATATCCCCGGAGATCCGGCCGTAGCGGTAACCAATTTTGCCGGGGGCCTGGACCGTGGCCTGGCCGGAGAGCATCTGTGGCGCTTCAGGGGGCTGCTTTTTCCCGTCTTTTCCGTTGTTCCCGGTAGGCTGACGGTAGAGCAGGGTGCTGTATTCCTTCCAGATGACATGCCCCGAGGAGCTTGCCTCGGTCAGGATGTCGAATTCCAGTCCGCGATCGGTGTCCCTGGCGTTGGCGATCCGCGCCCGGAGCTCGAGAATCTCCCCCTGGCGTATCGCCCGCTGCTGTTCGATCCGGTTGCCGATGTGCACCAGCCCCATCAGAGGCAGGGGGAAAGCGGCATCAGTCATCAGGCGGATGTGCAGCGGAAAGGCCAGGATATGCGGCCAGGTGACCGGGCACAGGCTGCTGGTCATGAAGCCGCAGACCTCCCGGTAACGGCGCAGCTCAGCGGTGTCGGTGCGCACCCCCTCAATGTCGGCACTGAGTTCGGGCATGTCCGCTGCGGCGTGGCGGCCGCCCTTGCTGCTGGCGAGCAGGGCTTTGCCGTACATGGGCAGCAGCGCGGGGCCGCTGAAACGGTAATGGGCTGTCTGGTTCATAAGCGTCCGGTTTGTGTCTAGACTGAGAGTTGAGTCACAGGTGGATGTCATTTGGGCCAACCGCCCTGTATGATGCCACGAAGAATGCACACGGGCTGTGACAGCGTCAATTGCGCAAGTTCCGGCGCTGCACGGCACTCAGGTCAAAACAACAACAGGCCGGGAAACGACAGTATGCAGGAACAGAGGGATTCAGGGGTCCTGTTTCGTCTGGTCTACCAGGCGATGCAGCGGGCCGGAGTCGATACCGACGCCATATTCCGTCGCCTGGGGGTGGACGAGAATTACCTTCAGCGGGAAAACCTGAGGACGCCGCACGCGGCTCAGGTACTGTTCTGGCAGGTGGTGGAGGATGTCACCGGGGATCCGGATATCGGCCTGCACCTGGGTCTGCATGTGCCCACCTACAAGGGGCAGGTTCTGGAATACCTGTTCCTGTCCAGCCCAAATTTCGGCGATGGGCTGAGGCGGGCCAAGAACTACCAGCGCCTGCTTACCGACGCCGCGGACCTGGAACTCCATGAAGACGGAAGCGAGGAGTGCTACCTGGTGCTCAACGCCGCCGCCGAAGAGATCCGGCGGATCGGGCATTTCTCGGAATGCTTCGTCCAGGGTGTGCTGACCTTCTTTGATTCCGTTACGGACGGGGAGTTCCGGCCCACAGCGGTTCATTTCGAGCACGAACGGGCCCAGGGCCAGGACAGGGTTGCCGAGATTCTGGGCTGTCCGGTGAGTTTCGGGCAGGAGGATACCCGGCTGTACTTTCCGGCGAGTCTTCTCGAGCACCCCTCGCCGCACCACGAGCCGGGACTCCTGGCGCTGCACGAGCGCTTTGCCAGTGAGCAGGTCGCCGAGCTTGAGAAGCAGGATATTGTCGGGGATGTGGAACGGCTGGTGGCCGAGCAGCTGGATTCCGGCGAGGTCACCCTGGACGCGGTGGCGACGCGCCTCAACATGAAGCCACGCACCCTGCGCACACGCCTGACCGAGGCCAACACCTCCTTCAACCAGGTGGTCTCCCAGTTCCGTTACCGGCTGGCGTGCCGGCTTCTCGCCGCCACGGACGAGTCCATTGACGAGATCGTCTATCTCACCGGCTTTTCCGAGCCCAGCACCTTCTACCGGGCGTTCAAGCGCTGGTCCGGCATGACGCCTATTGAGTACCGGCGGCGTTCCGCGGAACACGATGAGGAAATGGCCAGCTGATCCGCGCGCTCATGGGAGGTGTCACAATGCTGTCACCTCCCGCTGGCACGCTGACCGGGAAACTGAACGGTAACCGGGAGGTTGTCATGCGCGAATACGAAGAGGAACTGCTGGAGCTGGGCCTTCAGGACGATGACGCGGAGGACGCCGAATGCGACGACGGCATCGACCTCTGACTCAGCGCGCCATTCCATACCGGCGCCGGTACCGCCCGGGGCTGCACCCGTACCACCGCCGGAATGCTCCGTGGAAGGCACTGGGGTTTGCAAACCCGACCAGTGACGCGATATCCGAGAACGACAGCGGCGTGCCACGCACGTAGTCCTCGGCCAGTTCCCGCCGGGTACGATCGAGCAGGGAACGGTAGGTCATGCCTTCCTGCTCCAGAGCCCGCCTCAGTCCCCATTCCGTGGTCCCCAGAGCGAGTGCCACAGCGTGCATGCTGGGTGGCGTTGAGCCCATGCGCCGGGCAATGGCCTCACGCACCCTTTCGGTGGTGCTCTGCCCCCAGATCAGCCTCTGACGTTCCGTTTCGCAGTGCTGGCACAGCTCCTGGAACAGGGCGTTCTGGGCCAGCCGGTTACGTTGTGCGGCTGTTTCCGGGTGCAGCTCAATACGGTTCTGTGGCGCATCAAACTGAACCGGGCATTGGAACCACTCGGCATGAGGCTCGCTGTTGGCTGGCCCGGCGTATTCAATGGTGACCGCGGAAGGCTGTGTTGCCGGCCCGCCGAGCTCCCGCAGCAGCGCCACCCAGCCGGCCAGGATCGAATCCACCACAAAGCAGTTGTAGCGGTTATAGGGGCTGATGGAGTAGAACACGGCATGGAGCCCGCCATCGGCCGTGTGCGTGGTGTGTGACTGGCCGCGGCTGTTGGTGCTCATCAGCCGCTCATAGCGCACCAGGGTTTCCAGGGCCTCTCCCAGCGAGGGCGCACTCGCGGCCGCCATGCCGGCCAGTCCCAGGTCCGTCATGCGGGTATGGCGCCCGAAGTCGATCCCCAGTGCCGGGTCCTCCGTCATCTGGATGGCGGCATGGCCCATACGCATGAACCGGGGGATGCTGATACGGGCTCCGGGGGTATTCAACAGGCGTCGGGAAACCCGGTAACGGGCCAGCCATGGTCCGGGGTCGTGGCCGCGACTGCGCAGGGTGCGGGCCATGACCGCCACATGGTTGACGCTGATATCGCCCAGCCGATTGGGGCGGCTACTGACCATAAAACCAACCTGAAAATAATCCAAACCAATGTGGCCGTATTGTAGCATCCGGGCCAGGCGGGTAATTTGACCGCATTCAGAACAAGGAGATCGCCATGACCCGCACCCCATCCGACAGCAACGCCTACCCCCATCTCATGGAGCCGCTGGATCTGGGCTTCACCCAGCTGCGCAACCGCGCGCTGATGGGCTCCATGCATACCGGTCTGGAGGAAGCGCCCAATGGCTTCGAGCGCCTGGGGGCGTTCTACGCGGAACGGGCGCGTAGTGTAGGGCTCATCGTCACCGGTGGTATCGGGCCCAACCCGGAAGGGGCGGTGATGAAGGGGGCTGCCAAGATGGATACCGATGAGGAAGCCCGTGAGCATCGCGTCGTGACTGATCACGTCCACCGGGCCGGCGGCAAGATCTGCATGCAGATTCTGCACACGGGCCGCTACGCTTACTCGCCGGACCTTGTGGCGCCCTCGGCCATCCAGGCACCGATCAACCCATTCACGCCCAGGGCACTGGAAACCGACGAGGTCGAGAAGCAGATCGACGATTACGCCAACTGCGCACGCCTCGCCCGCGAGGCCGGCTACGATGGCGTGGAGATCATGGGCTCCGAGGGCTACTTCATCAACCAGTTCATCGCCCGGCGCACCAACCACCGCACTGACAAGTGGGGCGGCTCCTTCGAGAACCGTATCCGGCTGCCTCTGGAGATTATCCGCCGTGTGCGTGAAGTCGTGGGCGAGGACTTCATCATCATCTACCGGCTCTCGATGATCGATCTGGTGGACGAGGGCAGCACCTGGGAAGAGGTGGTGCATCTGGCGAAGGAAGTTGAAAAGGCCGGTGCCAACATCATTAATTCCGGCATTGGCTGGCACGAATCGCGGGTGCCCACCATCGCGACCATGGTGCCGCGTGGCGCCTTCAGCAAGGTGACGGCGCGTCTCAAGGGCGAGGTCAGTATCCCGCTGGTGACCACCAACCGGATCAACATGCCGGACCTGGCCGAGAAAGTGATCGCCGAGGGAGATGCCGACATGGTTTCCATGGCGCGGCCCTTCCTGGCGGACGCGGACCTGATCGCCAAAGCGGCGGAGGACCGGGCGGACGAGATCAACACCTGCATCGCCTGCAACCAGGCCTGCCTGGACCACACCTTCCAGGGCAAGCTCACTTCCTGCCTGGTGAACCCGCGGGCCTGCCATGAGACGGAGCTGGTCTATGAGCCGGTCACCCAGGCAAGGCGCATCGCGGTTGTCGGCGCCGGTCCCGCGGGCCTGGCGGCTGCCACCGTGGCGGCCGAGCGCGGCCACCAGGTGGACCTGTTCGATTCCGCCAGCGAGATCGGTGGGCAGTTCAACATGGCCAAGAAGATCCCCGGCAAGGAGGAATTCCACGAGACGCTGCGCTACTACCGGCGCATGATTGAGAAGTACGGGGTAAACCTGCACCTGAACACCAGGGCGACGAGGGAAACGCTGGCCGGTCAGGGCTATGACGAGATCCTGATGGCGACGGGCGTCTATCCGCGCACGCCGGAGATTCCGGGCATCGATCATCCCTCCGTGCTGGGTTACATCGATGTGCTGAAAAAGGAAGCCCCTGTGGGGCGCCGTGTGGCGGTCATGGGCGCTGGCGGCATCGGCTTCGATGTGTCCGAGTTCCTGACCCATGAAGGGCCGTCGCCCTCGCTGGACCCGGACCACTTCATGAAGGAGTGGGGCGTTGACGTCAGCGTCGAGACCCCGGGTGGTGTGGAAGGCCTGCAGCCGAATCCGCCGCAGCCGCCGCGTGAGGTGGCGCTGCTCCAGCGCAAGACGTCCAAGCCCGGCAAGGGCCTGGGCAAGACCACGGGCTGGATCCATCGCAGCTCGCTGAAAATGCGCAACGTGCGCATGGTGCCCGGGGTGGAATACCACCACATCGATGACGAGGGGCTGCATGTGAGCATCAACGGGGAGCCACAGGTGCTGGCCGTGGACAACATCATCGTGTGCACCGGTCAGGAACCGCTGCGCGAACTGCAGGCGGATCTTGAGAACGCTGGCGAGACAGTGACCCTGATCGGCGGTGCCGATGTGGCCGCCGAGCTCGATGCCAAGCGAGCCATTGACCAGGGCAGCCGTGTGGCCGCCGCGCTGTAATCGGTGATTCCCGTGGTCGGGCGTGATCCGGTAGACTGTGGGTCTGTTACCCACGGGCTACCGGCGGATTAAGGCGGTTCATGGAGACCTTCAAGAACATCGGCGTGATCGGGCGCATGGGCAGTGTCAAGGTTGTCGAGACACTGCGCCGGCTCAAAACCTACCTCATCGAGAACGACTACCAGGTGGTGCTTGAGGCCGATACCGCCTCCATGCTGCCCGGGCACGGTCTGCAGGTGGCCAGCAAGAAGCTGATCGGTGAGATCTGTGATCTGGCCATCGTCGTGGGCGGAGACGGCAGCCTTCTGGGCGCCGTGCGGGACCTCGCCAAGTCGAGCATTCCCATCCTGGGGGTCAACCGGGGGCGTCTCGGCTTTCTCACCGATATCTCTCCGGATGAACTCGAAACCCGGCTGAATGCCGTCCTGGAAGGGGACTACATCCAGGAGCGGCGCTTCATGCTCGACACCGAGATCAAGCGCAACGGTGAGCCTACCGGCTTCGGCACGGCGCTCAACGATGTGGTGCTGCATCCGGGCCGTTCCACCCGCATGATCGGCTTCGATCTCTATATCGAGGGTCAGTTCGTCTACAGTCAGCGTTCCGACGGGCTCATCGTCTCAACGCCCACGGGATCCACGGCCTACGCGCTGTCCGGAGGCGGGCCTATCATGCATCCGAAGCTGGATGCCATCGTGCTGGTGCCGATGTTCCCGCATACCCTGAGCAGCCGGCCGATCGTCGTGGATGGCAACAGCGAGATCAAGCTGATCATCGACGAGGCCAACGAGTCCTGGCCCCAGGTCAGCTGTGATGGCCAGAAGGAACTCTCCTGCGGTCCCGGTGATGCGATCTCCATCGCCAAACGCCCCTTCCGCCTGAACCTGATCCACCCCAGCGACCACAACTTCTACGCGACCTGCCGCGAGAAGCTGGGCTGGGCAAGCACCATCGCGGCAAGCTGAATGGGGCAGTCATGAAGCGCTCGCAGGGCTACGACATCATCGGCGATATCCATGGCTGTGCGCTGACGCTAGAGCGGCTTCTGGAGCAGATGGGCTACCGCCAGCGTCAGGGCGTTTACGAGCATCCCTCGCGCATGGCGATCTTCCTGGGCGATATCATCGACCGAGGCCCGCGCATACGGGAGGCGCTGCACCTGGTGCGGGACATGGTGGATCGTGGGTCCGCACTGATCGTGATGGGGAACCATGAGTACAACGCCCTGGGTTATTGCACCCTGGCGCGTCCGGGCAGTGGTCGCCGGCACGTGCGTGAGCACAACGAACGGCACAACCGCCTGATCCGCGCAACACTGGAACAGTTCGAGCACTACGATAACGAGTGGCATGATTTCCTGAACTGGTTCTACGAGCTGCCCCTGTTCCTGGAGCGGGACGGCTTCCGGGTGGTGCACGCCTGCTGGGATGAACACCTGATCCGCCAGTTTGAGCGGATGCACCCGGATGCCTGCATCAACGAGGATTTCCTGCATGCCTCGATGGCGCCGTATTCCTTCGCCGGCAGGGTGATGGACCGGCTGCTGCGGGGGACTGCCATGAAGCTGCCGGATGACCGTGTCATGACCGGTCGCGACGGCTTCCAGCGCCAGTTCTTCCGCACCAAGTTCTGGGCGGAGCAGGCCGAGACCTATGGCGACATCGTCTTCCAGCCCGATCCGCTGCCGGAGGACGTGGCCAATCGGCCACTGCATCCCGAAGACCGGGAACGGCTGCTCACCTACGACCGTAACGAACCGCCGGTCTTCGTGGGCCACTACTGGCTGGAGGGCGTGCCCGAACCGATCACGCCCAACGTTGCCTGCCTGGACTACAGCGCGGTGAAATACGGCCGCATGGTGGCCTACCGGCTGGATGATGAGCAGACTCTGGACCCGGACCATTTTGTCTGGGTTGAGGTGAACCGTTCGGAGCAGGGCGCATGATTCGCATCGCAGCGATTCCGGAACGGGTGGATCTAGCGCCTTTCAGCCGCTGGCTGGATTCCCAGGGTGTGACCCATGTAATCGAGCATGACGAGGGTCACCAGGTGCTGTTCATCGAGGGCGAACAGCTGCGCCAGCCGGTTACCGAGGCGCTTACGCGCTACCTTGAGGATCCCCGCCACTCCGGCGCGCCCGAGGGGTTCACGAGGCCACGCACGCGCCGTGTCGTGGCTGGGCACTGGCAGGCCGGCCCCAGGGATGCTCCCTTTACCTTCGCGTTGATCGTGGCCGCTGCCCTGATCGCCTGGATGACCGCCTTCGGGGCCCGGGAGCAGCTGATGGTGCTGCTGACCATCGTGAATCCCTACGAGTGGCCTGTCTCCAGTTTTGAATACCGCCTGGAGGCTCTGACCCAGACGGTGGCGAGCCTGCAGCTCTGGCGGCTGGTAACGCCGGACCTGCTGCATTTCAGCCTGATGCACCTGATCTTCAACGGCGTCATGCTCTGGTTCCTTGGCAGCCAGATCGAGGCCATCGATGGCCGGGGCCACATGGTGGCACTGGTGCTCGTAACGTCACTGGGCGGCAACATCCCCCAGTTCCTGTTTTCCGGACCACTGTTCGGTGGTCTTTCCGGGGTGGTGTACGGCGTGCTCGGGTACGTCTGGCTCTGTAACCAGGGGCGTCCGCGCTTCCAGTTCCCCCCGGCACTGATGACAGTGGCGGTGGTATGGTTGCTGATCGGTTTCACACCGCTGACCGAAGCCCTTCTGGGGGCCAGCATGGCGAACGCGGCCCATCTGGGCGGACTGCTCAGCGGGCTCGCCTATGCCATGGTGCGGTCGGCCAATGACATGAGGAGAGGGCAATGACCTACGAGGAGCTGATCCGACAGCTTGATCCGCGCATCTATCAGCGTCTGCGCGAATCCCTGCAGCTGGGCAAGTGGCCGGACGGCACGTCCCTGAGCGAGGAGCAGAAGCGCATCTGCATGGAAGCCATCATCTGGTATGAGAACGAGCACGGCGTTCCCCAGGAGGAACGGACCGGCACCATCGAGCGGCCGGAATCCGGCAATGGCAATGGTGGCGTGCAGGTTCACGATACCCGCCACTGATCCGCGCTGCAGCGACAGAACCCACCAACAACAAGAGTGTCCGTCATGAGAGCAGAGCAACCCCAGGCCGTTCACCTGGCGGATTACCGGGTGCCCGCCTTCCTCATTGATCATGTTGATCTGCGTATCGAGCTGTTTGAGGACTGTGCCCTGGTGCATTCGCGCCTGAATATCCGCCGCAATCCGGCGGACGAGTCGCAGGCGCGGGATCTGGTCCTGAACGGCGAGGAACTCGGGCTGGAATCGCTGATGCTCGACGGCCGCCCGGTTGAGAACCATCGTGTGGACGAGGGCTTCCTGACGGTGCCCAGTGTGCCGGAGCATTTCCATCTGGATGTGACCACACGCATCCATCCCCGGGACAATACGCGGCTGGAAGGTCTCTATCAGTCCTCCGGGATGTTCTGCACCCAATGTGAAGCGGAGGGATTCCGCCGCATCACGTACTTCCTGGACCGGCCGGACGTCATGGCCTGCTACCGCACCCGCATTGAGGCGGATCGGGAGGCCTATCCGGTCCTGCTCGCCAACGGCAATCCGGTTGACTGGGGGGAGCTGGAAGACGGCAGGCACCAGGTGACCTGGGAGGACCCCTATCCCAAGCCGAGCTATCTGTTCGCCATGGTGGCCGGCGATCTGGTGGAGAAACGCGACGAATTCGTGACCGGCTCCGGGCGTACCATTGATCTTCGCATGTACGTGGAGGCACGCAACGAGGCCAAGTGCGAACACGCCCTGGCGTCGCTGAAGAAGGCCATGGCCTGGGACGAGGAGGTCTATGGCCGGGAATACGACCTGGACATCTTCATGGTCGTGGCCGTGGATGATTTCAACATGGGCGCCATGGAGAACAAAGGGCTCAACATCTTCAATTCCTCCTGCGTGCTGGCCAGCCCCGAGACGGCGACCGATGCGGCCTATGACCGCATTGAGAGCATCGTTGCCCATGAGTACTTCCACAACTGGTCGGGCAACCGGGTGACCTGCCGCGACTGGTTCCAGCTCAGCCTCAAGGAAGGCTTCACCGTCTTCCGGGACAACCAGTTCTCCGCGGACATGGGGTCGCCCACGGTCCAGCGCATCGATCATGTGAACATGCT